>Ga0310691_10000722_pt1 | contig 57561 bp, 50 predicted proteins | sample 176DNAGHGlowgp2_FD_203887 | JGI IMG/M metagenome (GOLD analysis project Ga0310691, IMG submission 203887) | Sheep rumen microbial communities from Palmerston North, Manawatu-Wanganui, New Zealand - 1766 DNA GHGlow gp2 (v2) (version 2) | ecosystem: Host-associated > Mammals > Digestive system >... | reverse complement strand
GCGGACCCGGGAGAAGCACGAAGTGTACGACACGGTCCGGATCCTGCTCACTCGGGCAGGCATACTCGAAGATCGCACCCGGTGCGGTACCGTTATTATTCTTCAGAATGGTCGCACCTTCCGGAAGCATCGCCTGCTTTCTGTTATTCTTCGGCATATTCCGGCACAGGCGGCGGAAATACTCGCTCATATTCTGGAAGCTCTCCTCATCGAAGACCAGCTCTTTACCCGCGACAGAAGCAGCAACGCCCATCGTAATATCGTCTGTCGTCGGGCCCAGGCCACCTGTCAGGATTACCAGATCCGCTCGGGAGGCACTCTCCTTGATCTGCTCGGCAAGTCTTTCGTGGTTATCTCCGACCACGATCTGGCGGTAGGAAGAAATACCCAGCGATACCAGTTCTTTCGCCAGGAAAGCGGAATTCGTATTCAGGGTATGGCCCATCAGTAATTCAGTACCGACACAAATGATCTCAGCAGATTGAATGCTCATATTATGCACGTCCTTTCTCAATACGGGTAAATGCTTCCAGTGTATTCTGCAGGAGCATCGTAATCGTCATCGGACCGACTCCTCCCGGCACCGGTGTAATGGCCGAAACGATATCCACGACATCATCAAAATCCACGTCTCCTCTGACCTTGCCGTCCTCGCAGCGGTTGATGCCTACATCGATCACGACGGCTCCTTCCTTCACGAAATCCTTCGTGACGAAGCCCTGTTTGCCGATGGCGACGATCAGGATGTCTGCAGCCTTACAGATCTCCTTGATATTCTTTGTTTTCGAGTGAACCACGGTCACCGTCGCATTCTCCTGAAGCATCAGGGAAGCTACCGGCTTTCCGACGATATTACTTCTTCCGATCACCACACAGTTCTTACCGGAAATCTCCACATTCGCGTATTTCAGAAGCTCCACACAGCCCTTCGGTGTGCAGGAAACGAGACATTCGCGACCGATCGTAAGAAGTCCCTTATTCACAGGATGGAAACCATCCACATCCTTCTTCGGGTCAATGGCACAGATCACCGAGAATTCATCCATATGCTTCGGAAGCGGCAGCTGGCAAAGAATACCGTGCACACGGTCATCCTTATTGAGTGTATCGATCAGATCGAGCAGTTCCTGTTCAGAGGCACTTTCCGGAAGGGCATAGCCGAAAGACTGGAAGCCCACCTGTTCACAGGCTTTCTTCTTATTGTTGACGTAGATCGTCGATGCAGGATTCTCACCTACCTGGATCACAGCAAGGCCCGGCTTCTTACCATACTTTGCCGTCAGTTCCTCTGTTTCCTTCGAGATCCGTTCACGGATCAGGGACGATAATTCTTTACCCGAAATGATTGTTGCGCTCATACATTATCCTTTCTTTGCTTTGATCTCCAGCCACTGGGCAGGATCGATCAATACTTTACGTGGTTTACTTCCTTCGAAGGGACCGATGTAGCCCTTCTCCGACATACGGTCAATAAGGCGCGATGCACGTGGATATCCCAGGCTCATCTTTCTCTGCAGAAGCGATACAGATGCATATCCTGCCTGAATGACTACATCCACGGCATCATCGAAGAGTTCGTCTTCTCCATCCGAGTCGGAGGATCCGGAACCGCCGACAGTGCCGCCGGCTTTACTGGAATTAACGATGGCATTGGCCGTATCCTCATCATATTGTACAACATTATTCTTCTTTATATAACCGATGATTTCCTCTACTTCTTTATCCGAGACGAAAGCACCCTGACCACGCTGTGGTTTCGCGGCACTCTGCGGATAATAGAGCATATCGCCCTTACCGAGGAGTTTCTCGGCACCGACCATATCAAGGATCGTACGGCTGTCTACCTGGCTCGATACGGCAAAAGCGATACGGGACGGGATATTGGCCTTGATGACACCGGTAATGACGTCAACAGAAGGTCTCTGGGTAGCGATCAGAAGATGGATACCGGCCGCACGCGCCATAGCCGTCAGTCTGGAGATCGATTCTTCAACTTCCTTTGCCGCGACCTGCATAAGATCGGCAAGCTCATCGATGACGACCAGGATCAGCGGAAGCTCCGGTTCATTCTGCAGCCGCTGATACTCATTAAATCCACGGAAGTCACGTACGGAAGCTTCCGCAAACTTCGCATAACGTTCTGTCATCTCGCGCACGGCCCAGTTCAGGGCATTGGCTGCCTTCTTGGCGTCGGTCACGACCGGACACAGAAGGTGCGGGATACCATTATATACAGCAAGTTCAACCACCTTCGGGTCCACCATGATCATACGCACCTGCTGCGGTGTGGCATGACAGAGGATACTCATCAGGATCGAGTTGATACATACGGATTTACCGGATCCCGTGGAACCGGCGATCAGAAGATGGGGCATCTTCGCCAGATCACAGAGGATCGGTCTTCCGGGAATATCTTTACCCAGTGCAACAGTCAGAGGCGATTCTGCATTTCTGAATTCAGGCGAATCAAGAAGGTCTCCCAAGTTGACCGGCGTGACCTCTTTATTCGGGACTTCGATGCCGACAGCAGACTTACCCGGGATCGGTGCTTCGATTCGGATCGACTTCGCCGCCAGCGCAAGCGCGATATCATCAGACAGATTCGTAATACGGCTGACCTTGATACCCGGAGCCGGTGTGATCTCAAATCTTGTAATCGCCGGACCTCTGGTCACTGCGCCGAGTGTGGTTTCGATACCGAAACTCTTCAGTGCCGCGATCAGCTTCATGCCTTCCACGTCCTGGCCATTCTGCGTCGCTCTTCCCTTCTGCGGTTTATCGTGAGAAAGAAGATTCGTCGGAGCCTTCGCAAATTTCCTGGAAGCAGCACGCCCTGCCTGAGTCTGCGCCGGGGCCGGTGCGGGATTCGAAGCCTGGACGGCTGCCTGCTGAGGAGCCGTTACCGACTTCGGTGTCAAAGCCTGTGCGACCTGCGCAGACGCGACTTCAGAACGTCCTGTGATGTCAAAAGGAACATTCTCAGTAACCGCGGGCATATCCGGGACCGGATATGGCATCTGCGGCTGCATTTCTGTGTGGCTTACATCCGGTACCGTTCCGCTCTCACGCAGATCCGGGACACGGATCTGCGTTCCGCCTGATTCGTGCACACGCACTTCCACCGTCTGATTCGGATTGACCTTCGGCGGCGGGAGGATCGTACCCGGGCGAGGCTGTTCTCCGGGAAGCGGAGGAAGATCGATCCACTGCGGTTCATCAGGGGACGGTTTCACATCCGTCTGCGGTTTCTTCGGATCGATAAAACTGATATCCACTCTCGGCTCCTTAGGTACCTCGACTTTACGCGCTTCCGGTGCCGTATCTTCATCATGGAGAAGATCGAAATCGAAGCTCTTCTCCCGTTCTTCCCACGTCGGCTGGTTCATCTTGACCTCGGTTCCATCCAGGTCGATAAAGCCCTGCGGGCCCGTGTATTCTTCGAACGGAGACACAACAGGATTCTTCACATAAGACGGACGGACAGGTCTTCCCTGCGGGCGGCCGGATTGCACAGCCTGTGCCGCCGCACGCTCACGAGCGTACCGTTCACGTTCACGCAGGGCCTTATCCTGACGGAGCGCCTCGGAAGCTCTATGACTCGTCGTGCGGATCGCCTCTGCTGTTCTCACCGCTGTTTTCGTGATACTGATATTAAAGATCCACACAATCTGTGAAAGAGTAAATGCGATCAGGATCAGCAGAGCACCTGCCTTGGCGGCTACGGCACGAAGGCCTAAAGCGATCGAACCGCCGATCACACCACCGGAAAGAACAATATCACCGGAAGGCGCACCGAGAAGCGACGGCTCCATACCCATTCTCCAAAGAAGCGAGATCGTCTTCGAGGCCGTCGCATCACCGGACGGCGGTACCGCACAGGCCGCTTTTACATAAGTCGGGCTAACGGTACATACAGCAAGAATAGACGAAACACAAACAAGAAGGAGCAGAACAGATCGCACACGCATCGGCGCCACGTCCGGTCTTTTCTCCAGGAAGAAGTCGATCGAAGCGTAAAGAAGGATCACCGGGATCAGGTAGGAGGATACACCTATCAGGCCTGTACCGGTCCCGCGAAGGATCCTGCCGAGCGAGCCGGTCACTTCTAAGGGCAGATAGAAAGAAAGCCCCAGAAGAACGGCAAACGCGAAGAGGAAAACTCCCCCTATATCATGTCTTTGCTCTTTCTTTCCATCCATCAGATGCCAACCTTCCTTGCCGTCTTCAGCAAGGCTACCATTGTTTTCGCGTCAGAGATCTCGTTATTGTCGATCATCGATACCGCCTCAGAAAGCGGGATCTTAATGACCTGCAGGAATTCCCCGTCATCCGGGCATCCTTCCCCGCGGGAAAGGCCTGTCGCAAGATACAGGTGAATGATTTCCGAGCAATAGCCCGGAGTGGCATACATTTCGCCGAGGCTGATTACAGAAGACGCCTCCATGCCGGTCTCTTCTTTCAGTTCACGGATCGCACATTCCCTCGGATCTTCGTCCTTCTCCAGTTTCCCGGCCGGAAGTTCGAAGAGCACTTTCTCATACGGGGAACGGAACTGTCTGACCATATAGACATTCTTCTCCTCATCCAGTGCAACGATCGTGGCACCACCGTGGTGAAGGACGACTTCACGCTGGCTGATAGAGCCGTCATAGAGCTCCACGTCCTTGACCTCGACACGGAATACTTTTCCTTCGAAAACGGTCTTACGCGCAACGGTCTTCTCGATCAGCTGTTCGTCTCTTGCTTCAATATTTCCCTTCGGTTTCATTTACTTCATATCCCCATATTTCTTCGACTGCGCGACAGCGAGTGCGTCGCAGCGGTTGTTATACGCATTATCCGCATGTCCCTTGACCTTGATCCAGGTGATCTGGTGCACACCTGAAAGACGGTCCAGTTCCTGCCATAACTCTATATTACTTACGGTTTGTTTCGAACTGTTTTTCCATCCGTTACGTTTCCAAGACATGATCCAGCCGGCATTAAACCCGTTGATCAGGTAGGCACTGTCGCTATATAGCTTCACCTTACAGGGACGGTTCAGGCACTTCAGGGCCTGGATCGCCGCAGACAGCTCCATACGGTTATTGGTTGTCAGCTTCTCCCCGCCGGAGATCTCCTTCTCTACCCCACGGCAGATCAAGATCGCTCCCCAGCCACCGGGACCCGGATTTCCGGAACAGGCACCGTCTGTATAGATATCGACCGCCATTAATTCCGCCACGGATCACTTGCCTCCTGCAAGAGCCTTCGTCTTCTCATCTGCAGCGATCACTGCATCTTCGACCGCAGCACGAAGACCGCCCTTCTCCAGAGCCAGAACTCCTTCAATCGTCGTTCCGCCGGGCGAGCAGACCTGGTCCTTCAGGATCGCCGGGTGTGTCCCGGTCTCCACCATCAGCTTACCGGAACCATATACCGTCATTGCAGCGATATCGAGCGCCGTCTTTCTCGGAATGCCGAGCTTGACTGCCGCATCCGCAAGCGATTCGATAAAAAGCATAACATATGCCGGGCCCGTGCCGGAGACACAGCCGATGGCATCCAGTGTCTTCTCGTCACAGGGCACGACGATACCACATGTTCCGAGAAGCTTATGTACAAACTCTTCCTTCTCTTCATCCACGTTCCTGGTGCACACTGCGCAGACGCTTGCACCCACAAGTGCCGGAGTATTCGGCATCACGCGTACGATAGAAGAGCCTTCTTTAAGAATCTTCGCGATACGGTCCAGTGTCACGGAAGCGGCGATGGAGATCACCACCGCACCCTCTTTCAGGTTCCCTGCCAAAGAGGAGACCGTCTTATCAAATACCTGTGGCTTCACCGCAAGAAGCACATAATCGGCATCCTTTACAGCCAGAGATGCATCAGTATACGGCTGACATCCTGTCTCGCCCGCAAGCTCCGTCACCTTCTTCTCATCGATATCACAGAGCCGGACATCCTTCGGTGTAAGAATCCCGCTCTTTATAAATCCGCCCACCAGGGCACGGCCCATATTGCCGGTACCAATTACTGAAAAAATCATGTGCAACACCTCGATTTTCGTCTTTTTCCTTATTCTATAAAATCATAACATTCTACTTGACATCATGCAAACACTTGAGTAAACTAATGCATGTTGTTTACATCGAGTAAACATCCACATACCTAGGGGAGTGGCTCAATGGTAGAGCAGCGGTCTCCAAAACCGCTGGTTGCATGTTCGAATCGTGTCTCCCCTGCCAAAAGAACTGTTCCGCAGAAGCGGAACAGTTCTTTTTTATCTTACGTTGTATTCTCTTTTCAAACTTTCGGGATTACTGGGGCAATACCGAGTTATTGAATATGAAATCGTCGGCTTCCTTCGCAGGAACGATGTCCAGAACCAGGCACGGGATACCATCTATCTCATTATAGGAGACCGCATAAGCCAGATCCCCGTCCTTGATCATGACGGCCGGTTCCGCCGAAGCGACGGACTGGTCGTAAGCATTCTTGATCTTATCGGCGCACGCCTGACTGTCTTCACCCACGTAGAACGCCTGCAGGAACGCCGCATAGGCGACCTTGATCGTCTTCATGTTCTCCGGATCCTCACACGGCGCGAAGAAACGGATCCGCTTGAGCATATCGTTGCTTCTGCACTCCACACCCGTAACAAAGATCGGGAGCGAGAGTGCATTCGTCATGACGCCCTCATAATAACGGTACTTCGACTTCTCCACTGTCGTGACCGCCGTAGGATCGATCTCATAGGCAACCTTAGAAGTGGTCGCCTCAGTGCCGGTGGCACTCGGATCCGGCTCTGCATCGCGGTACACCGGCATCGGCATGGCAAAACCATATCCTACGATGCTCTTATAGATAGCCGTCTCGTAATAATGCAGACGGAATTCCTTCTCCGTCAGACCGAGGTTCGGCTCCTGATAGATCTGGAAGAAGAGATAGATACCACCGCCGATCAGCGCGAGGATCGCCGCAACGATACCGCAGATCGCAACCGCATCTACATGTGCCTTCTTCTTTTCTTTTCCTTCGCCTTCTTCAGACTTCTTCTCGGGTTTGCCTACTACCGTATCCAGAACGCCCAGTTTCTGCTTCTTGTCGCCATCAGAAGATTCCATCTCCTCGGCCAGCGCCTCGACTTTATCCAGCGTCAGATCCCGCTCGGCAGCTCTTTTCTCATAGAATTCAGCCACTTCCTCCGTCTCGTCCAGATCGATCTCTTCTTTCTGGCCGTCCTCGGCCTCCTCTTCCTCCGAAGAAACCTCTTCCGAAGCATTCTCTTCCGATTCCGCTTCAGGCGTCTCTTCATCCTTCTCTTCTTCAGAAGACTTCTTATCCTTCTTCCCCGGAATGACATCCTCGATCTCGTCATCCAGCCCCATACCGGCCAGTTTCACCGTCAGGTTCTTCAGATCCACTTCCGGCGATTCATTCTCATTTTTCAAAATCTTTGCCATAATACGACCTCTCTCGTAAAATCACTATAGAGATAATAATCATTATTTCCGAAAATCGCAACCTTTTTCACGGTATGCATACGCTTTTTCCATGGTTCTTCTTGTCACAACCGGATTTCTTCGATACGATGGAAGCAGATTTATCTTTAGCCAAGCAAGAAACGGAGGCGGAACATATGGAGAATCGCAAGCATTGTCTCATTACGGGAGGCTCACGCGGCATCGGCGCCGCTACCGCCTACCGTTTCGCACAGGCAGGATATAAGGTCACCTTCTTCTACAGAAGCGACGACGAGTCCGCGCAGTACACGAAGCAGCGTATCCAGAAGATCACTTACGACTGTCTGGCCTATAAGGTCGATGTCCGCGATCTCGACGCCGTAGAAGCTGCGGTAAAGGAAGCCGTGGAGACTTTCGGACCTGTAGATGTGCTGGTGAATAATGCCGGCGTTTCAAGGATCGAGCTCTTCACCAAGACATCCCCGGACGAATGGAAATTCATCATGGACACCAACATAGGCGGGCTCTACAACATGACCCACGTGGTCCTTCCCTCCATGATCTCCCGCCACACCGGCAGTATCGTCACGGTCTCCTCGATGTGGGGCGTGGTCGGTGCCTCCTGCGAAGTATGCTACTCCACCTCTAAAGCAGCCATTATCGGTTTTACAAAAGCACTGGCCCAGGAAGTCGGTCCGTCCGGCATCCGGGTGAACTGCGTCGCCCCAGGAGTAATAGATACGGAGATGAACTCGATCCTGGATGACGCCACCCGGGACGCCTTAAGTGACGAGACCCCTCTCTGCCGGCTCGGGAATGCCGAAGAAGTCGCCGACGCCATCTTCTTCCTGGCAGAAGATACCTCGTCATTCATCACCGGGCAGGTCCTCGGCGTCAACGGCGGCTTCATCACCTGATCCCCTTCCGAATACATCCCCTATGATAAGGAAGAAGGGCTGTCCCGCTAAGCGGAACAGCCCTTCCTGTATACATCTTAATGAGACCCGGATCAGAAGAACAGCTTATTGATCATCCAGGACAGGATCGTCTCCGCCAGTTTCCACGCAGCGATTGAAGTAACTGTGAAGTAGAGCGCGGTCATTTTGCTTCCCTTCTCTGTTCTCTTCGAATAGAAATAGTCATACAGAACAACGGCAAGGAAAACAATCGTTGCCGTATTCAGCGCACCGGAAATCGAGAAAACCTTATAGTCCAGAGCGGATAAGAGCTTGGAATTGAGCCATGTAACGACGATCATCAAGGAATATGGCGCGAGAGCCAGTCCGATCCACGAACAGGTAGAAAGGAAATCGACCTTCTTAACCTTAAAAGCATTATAAAGAAGGAACACGATTCCGAAGAAAGCACCAAATGCCAGGGCACCCTCGAAGAAGTTAAAAATCGCACTCTTTACTGTTACATAGTCCGCAAGAAGATCAAAGATGAAGTTCATCACAAGATAGAACACAGGGAAAGTCAGTCCCAGCAGGAAATGCTTCGACTGGTCTCTGGACGTGCAGGCTTCGATCGGATTCTTACCGAAATCACCAACGAAACCTCCGATATCGTAAGTCGTCGAAGACGGCATGACCGCAGATGCAGGAGCATACTGAGCGGCAGGGGCAACAGGCGCTACGGGAGCAACATTCTCAACAGGCGCACCGCATACCGGGCAAGTTACGCTGTCGTCAGGGATCTGATTTCCACATTTCATACAGAACATAATACTTTCCTCCTGAATAATATTTTTAAAAAATGGTCGGAGTGACCTGACTTGAACAGGCGACCTCTTGCACCCCAAGCAAGCACTCTAGCCAACTGAGCTACACCCCGACGCTAGTTCAATTCTAACACAACAAGAATAGGTGTCAACAAAAAGAACAAAACGATACGCCCGCTTCGGGAATTAAGTGCTTTTCGTTCAGATATTTGTAAAAAAAAGAGGGCAACTTCGCAGTTACCCTCTTTACCTGTTCGACTTAGGTGAATCGTACCGGATCAGAACTCACGGGAACGGGAACCCGGGTGCGGAGCACTTCCTTCGTCACTGTTCTTATCGGAATCTCTTCTCGGACGTCTCTCGAAACGGTCTCCACGGTCACCGTGGCCACGGCGCTCACGGTTCGGGCGGTCTCCGCCTCTTCTCGGAGCGGACTCTTCTTCAACATAACCTTCCGGCTTCTCCATGCAGTCACGCATCGAGAGGTTGTATCTGCCCTGGCTGTCGACTTCGAGAAGTTTTACCTTCACGACATCGCCTTCCTTCACGGCATCCTCGACGGTATCCACACGGTTCCAGGACATCTTGGAGATATGTACAAGACCTTCCTTGCCCGGCAGAAACTCTACGAAAGCACCGAACTGCATCAGTCTGGTAACGACGCCCTCGTACTCGGTACCCACTTCCGGATCCGCTACGATGCCCTTGATGATCGCCATAGCCTTCGCAGCGGCCGCTTCATCTGGTGTAGCGATATCCAGACGTCCGTCATCGTTGATATCGATCTGTGCGCCGGTATCGGCAATGATCTTATTGATGACCTTTCCACCGGAACCGATGACCTCACGGATCTTATCGACCGGAATCTGCATCGTGATGATTCTCGGAGCATACTTGCTGAGTTCCGCACGCGGAGCCGGGATGCACGGCAGGAGTAGTTCGTTGATGATCTGAAGTCTCCCCTTATGTGTCAGTTCGAAAGCTTTACGGATGATGTCGAGAGACAGACCGTCGACCTTGATATCCACCTGGATGGATGTGATACCTTCTGTCGTACCGGCAACCTTGAAGTCCATATCACCGAAGAAGTCCTCGATGCCCTGGATATCCATGAATACGAGGAAGTCATTCTCATCTTCTTCGTTCACGATAAGGCCGGTGGAAATACCGGCAACCGGACGCTTGATCGGAACACCTGCATCCATAAGAGCCAGTGTGCTGGCGCAAACAGAACCCTGGGATGTGGATCCGTTCGACATCAGGATCTCGGATACGGTACGGATCGCGTACGGGAACTCTTCCTCAGACGGAAGGACCGGAACGAGAGATCTCTCTGCCAGAGCACCGTGACCGATCTCACGACGTCCCGGAGAACGGGAAGCCTTCGCCTCACCTACGGAATAGCCCGGCATGTTGTAGTAATGCATATAGCGCTTGGATTCTTCAGTATCGAGACCATCGATCGTCTGGGAATAAGAAAGCGGAGCCAGCGTACAGGTCGTCATAACCTGCGTCTGTCCACGCTGGAAGAGACCGGAACCATGTACTCTCGGGAGAAGTCCGACACTGCAGGACAGCGGACGGATCTCATCAAGCTTACGGCCATCCACACGTACATGCTCCTTGAAGAGATAGTTACGTACGACCTTCTTCTCGAGCTTATAAACAGCATCCGCCAGATACGGGAGATACTCCTCGTTCTGCTCGGTCAGATACTCTTCGATTTTCTTGGTAAGGGCATCGATATTCGCATCACGAACGGACTTATCTACAGCCAGCACAGCCTGACGCATATCGTCCCATGCAAAATCCTTAACGAGATTGAATACTTCTTCCGGAACATCAGCAGATTCGTAAGTGAACTTCTCCTTACCGATCTCGGCTACGATGCCGTTGATGAAAGCAACGATCTCCTTGATCGTCTCATGTCCGATCGCGATCGCCTCGAGCATCGTCTCATCCGGAACCTCGTTCGCACCGGCCTCAACCATGCAGATCTTCTTCGCAGTACCGGCCAGTGTGACATACATACGGCTGATCTTTCTCTGCTCTTCGGTCGGGTTGATAATGACATCATCGCCGATCAGGCCGAGGACTACGCCACCGACCGGACCATTCCACGGAATATCCGAGATTGCGATCGCAATAGATGTACCGATCATAGCCGCGATTTCAGGAGAGCAGTCCTGATCTACAGAGCAAACCAGGTTCGAAACAACTACATCGTTTCTCAGATCCTTCGGGAACAGCGGACGGATCGGACGGTCGATTACACGGGAGGTAAGGATCGCCTTCTCAGACGGACGTCCTTCTCTCTTGATGTAACCACCCGGGATCTTACCGACAGCATACATCTTCTCTTCGTAATCTACAGACAGTGGGAAGAAATCCACGCCCTCACGCGGTGTCTTCGAAGCAGTAACGGTAGAGAGGATCGCAGTTTCACCATAACGGATCAAGCATGCGCCATTGGTGAACTGTGCCAGTTTTCCTGTCTCGACAACGAGCGGACGACCGGCCAGTTCGGTCTTAAAAATACGTTCTTCCATAAATGTACCTCCATTTATTCTTTTGTATAAGGAGGTAGCTTGTAGATTCATACTCCGTTCGAGACGGGATATCAATCTACCCACTACACCCCTTAAATTGGCTACTGCGCAAAAAAACGCAACATATTTATATTAGATATAAAAGGAGAAAAAATCAAGCATCTTACAGAAAAACTCTCGAAATCAAGTTAACCGAAAAAAACTGCCCACGGCCATTCGGCCATGGGCAGCGATTGTCTTCTTCTCGAAGATGATCATTACTTTCTGATACCCAGACGAGCAATGATGGAACGGTAGCGCTCGATGTCGATTCTTGCGAGATAGTCGAGAAGACCTCTTCTATGACCAACCAGCATCAGAAGACCACGACGGGAGTGGTGGTCATTCGGGTGAACCTTCAGGTGCTCTGTCAGGTGGTTGATTCTTGCAGAAAGAATCGCGATCTGAACCTCAGGAGAACCTGTATCGCCCTCTTTAAGCGCGTACTCTTTGATGATTTCGGCTTTGTTGATCTGTCCCATTGTTCTTTACCTCCATAGTCCTGTAGCAAAGTAAGTGGTCGGAACCGTCCACAAACTGTGTCCACGGAAAAATACCTGCGTATAATAGCACATCAGGAAACACTTGTAAATACTTACGGATGTAAAATCCGGATATATCTTACCTTCTCACCATATTCGATCGATTCGATCAGTTTCTTCACTTCCGCTTCAGACGCCGGCGGACGGTACGCCTCGACGCCGTGCCACGTGTTTCTTCCCGACATCTTCGACATATACATGGCCTGGTCTGCGATCTTTACGTGATCCTGTACGCTGATAGAGGTCGGCATCTCCCGGATAAGCGGAAGCGGAGTGTAGCCGATACTGCAGGTAACAGGACGGTTCTTCCCCTGCGCCTGGCCGGTAATACGGACCTGTTTCTCGAATATGGCACGGACATTCTCCGCATAAGTTTCCAGGCTCTCAGGGTATGTCAGGCAGACGATCAGCAGGAACTCCTCACCGCCGTTTCTAACGACAACGCCCTTATTCGCCACGATCTTGCGGAGCGTCTTTCCAACCAGCGCGAGGATTACATCACCATACTGATGTCCGAAATCGTCGTTGATCCTCTTAAAGTGGTCGATGTCGATCATATAGACCGCATAGGTGCGGCTGCCGTAAGTCTGGATCGAGCCGGAAGAACGGATATCGACGATCATCTCGTTCTTCAGCATATTGGACAGGACCTGCTGCAGATACTTCCTGTTGAAGCATCCTGTTGTCTCATCGTAATATTTCTCGTTACCGGCAAGAGTAATATACCTGTCGATCGAATCGACCCATGTTCCCGTGGAAGACACCTTGATAAACGGGTTATCTTCGACCAGCTGACGCATCTCTGCGGGAAAAGCAGCTGCCGCCTTCTCCGTCCTCTTCTCGATCTCCGATATGATGTTCTCGGTCGGTGCCAGGATGAGTTTATCGTAGAGCCAGACGAAGAAGGTCCCCATCAGAAAATCGATAAGAAGCATCCCAAGGAAAATCGTAAGCAACGTAAGGCCTTGAGTTCTTGGCATCTTATGGATCGGTGTAAATGTCTCATAGCCCATAATAAAGCTTAAGAAAGAAAAGAGGAAAAGTCCGACAACGGAGAGGAACACGGTGGCGCAGATGTAGATAAAGGTGGCTGCCTCTTTAAGGGACTTCCACTTCCCGATCGAAAAAACGCCTTGCAAATACTTCGTAAATTTCCGAAGTTTATAGAAGAATGTCATCTATAATCCCCCATAATATCCTCATATTATGGATTATAACATTCGACGCCCTTCGAAAATGAGAATTATCTGTAAACATTACCGGCTGATCCCCTATAATTGTGACAGTTCTTTTCACATTGCAACTTTCAAGGAAAATTGATAGGTTCAGCTCTTTACTTTATCGGGAGAATGATTTAGCATTTATGAGGAATTTAAACCAGTATTCTATATTAAAAGGAGTGTACACTATGAATCTTTCACCACTTCAGAAGGCAAGATACGAGTATCAGCCGAAGCTTCCGGGCATGCTCAGAAACGGTATCGCGGAGATCTGTGTTAAGGAAGGTGCAGCTACAGCAAGTGTGGCTGACCAGGACAAGATCGCAGCTCTCTTCCCGAATACATACGGTAAGCCGGAGATCACATTCGAGAAGGGCCAGAATACCTCTGCAGCGAAGAAGCAGGTCGTTGGCGTTATTCTTTCCGGCGGACAGGCTCCGGGCGGACACAACGTTATTTCCGGTCTTTACGATGCTCTTAAGGCAACCAACAGCGAGAACGTACTCCTCGGTTTCAAGGGCGGTCCGGACGGACTTCTTAAGAATGACTACGTAGAGTTCGATGACAAGTTCATCGATGCTTACAGAAATACAGGTGGTTTCGACATCATCGGTTCCGGCAGAACGAAGCTCGAGACCGAAGAGCAGTTCAACATCGTTGCCGAGAACGCTAAGAAGAACGGTCTTACCGCGATCGTGATCATCGGCGGTGACGACTCGAATACGAATGCGGCAACTCTTGCTGAGTATATGGCTGCGAAGAACACAGGCATTCAGGTCATCGGCTGCCCGAAGACCATCGACGGTGACCTGAAGAACGAAGATATCGAGGCTTCTTTCGGTTTCGATACAGCGACCAAGACATACTCCGAGCTCATCGGCAACATCGAGCGTGATGCGAACTCCGCGAAGAAGTACTGGCACTTCATTAAGGTAATGGGCCGTTCCGCTTCTCACGTTGCTCTCGAGTGCGCGCTTGAGACACAGCCGAACATCTGCCTCATCGGTGAGGAAGTAGCCGCGAAGAAGATGTCCCTGTCTCAGATCACCAACTACATCGCAGACGCAGTGGAGAAGCGTGGAAACAACGGCGAGAACTTCGGTGTTGCCATTATTCCTGAAGGTATCGTAGAATTCGTACCTGAGTTCTCCGCTCTCATCGCTGAGATCAACGAGCTCCTTGCCGGCGAGAAGACAGCTGCCTTTAATGCACTTCCGGACTGGAACACGAAGTATGAATTCATCAAGGCCGGTCTCTCCGCGGATGCTTTCAAGGTATTCGATATCCTGCCGCAGGGCATCCAGCAGCAGCTCTTCCTCGAGCGTGACCCGCACGGTAACGTTCAGGTTTCTCTCATCGAGTCTGAGAAGCTCTTCTCTGAGATGGTGAAGGCTGAGCTCGCAAAGAGAAAAGAAGCCGGCACATATAAGGGCAAGTTCGGCGCCCAGCACCACTTCTTCGGTTACGAAGGCCGCTGCGCATTCCCGTCTAACTTCGACGCAGACTACTGCTACTCTCTCGGTTTCAACGCTTTCATGCTGATCCAGTACGGTTTCACCGGTTACCTCTCCAAGGTTTCCAACATCAGCAAGCCGGCAGAAGAGTGGATCGCCGGCGGTATGCCGATCACCAAGATGATGAACATGGAAAGAAGAAACGGTCAGGACAAGCCGGTTATCCGTAAGGCTCTTGTTGAGCTCGACGGCAAGCCGTTCAAGTTCTTCGAAGCCAACCGTGAGAAGTGGGCTGTTGAGACCTGCTTCACCTACCCGGGTGCGATCCAGTACTACGGTCCTGCTGAAGTTTGCGATCTGACAACCAGAACTCTCGCTCTTGAGCATTCCTGATCAGTAACTGATAGATAATCAAGAAGCGCTGCCGAAAATATTAGGCAGCGCTTTTCTTATGCTCCGGTCTGATCATCTGCTATAATCAGATCACAAGTCTACTTCGGAGAGAGAACATGACAAGAATACAGCACCCGTTCGAGCCTCTATATGACGAAAACAGCAGAGTTCTGATCCTCGGCTCTTTCCCATCCGTGAAATCAAGAGAACAGCAGTTCTTCTATGGTCATCCGCAGAACCGTTTCTGGAAAGTCATCTCTTCCCTTTTTAACGAAGAAGTCCCAACGACCATACCTGAGAAAAAGAACTTGATCCTGTGTCATGGTCTGGCACTGTGGGATTCGATCGCCTCGTGTGAGATCATCGGATCATCCGATGCATCCATTCGTAATGCCAAGGCGAACGATATCTCCCTTATCCTGAATAGTAGTCCGATCGAGAAGATAATCTGTAATGGACAGAAATCCTTCGAACTATATAAGAAATATATCGAAGAAAAGACCGGAAGAAGTGCCATCTGTCTTCCTTCCACAAGTCCCGCGAATGCCGTCTGGACGCTGGAGAAGCTGATATCTGCCTGGTCGGTTCTATTGGATTAGACTTCAAATTCCGGAAGAGAAGTGATCCGGATCCCCTTATTCTTCGCATATAGGGAAAGAAGTGCACTGGCATTCCCTGCATCTCCGACAAACAAACCGAGATTCGAGTCCACATCCCAGGGTTTTACACGTGTCCAGGCGTCATACCATCTCCTGCCGTTGTCATCAACATATGCGTCATGAAGGATCGTATTTGCAGTTCTTGCCGCCAGAGAGACATTGACCTGTCCGGGAACAAGTTCCGGTTCAGTAAGGAAATGCAGGAGAAAACCGGATGTTCCGCAGCAGATGCAGTGATTCCAGTACCCACGAGACCGCTTCTCCGGAACACCGGCGTTGATCAAGGCCTGATTAAACCTCCTGTATCCGTCCAGATACTTCTCCTCACCTGTCACTTTATAGAGTTTCCTATACACGACCGCGGATCCAACCGGCCCATGGCAGAGGCTCAGGTAGAATACATCATATGCCTTATCTTCATCCGGAAGATAGATATACGGGATGATCTGTGAATTCTCATCACGAACAGCGATCTTCTCGAGATAATGAATCCCGCGCTCGGCAAGGCGCAAATACTTCTCATCCCTTGTGGCTTCATAGTACAGTGTCAGCAGATAGACGATTCCGGCTGTTCCATGTGCAAAATTGGCAATAATGCCATTATCCGGGACTTCCGGGAAATAATTATGCACATTGATCAGGTTCCAATGTATCGTCTCCTCGTCATCGTCGATCCGAAGATCCAGTATAGAATCCAAGCTGGTCTTCGCATACGATAAATACTTATTATCGTCGGTAAGGTTGAAGATGCGGATCCAGTAGGATACCACGCTGCCATCTCCCATGTAGTCATATAAGCCATTCCAGTGGATCCGCAGTCCCTCGCTCGTCGTCTCTTTGATCGACTGTTCGTAAATATCGTCCGCGATACGGACCGCATGCTCAAGATATCTCTTCTCACCTGTCTTGTCATGAAGCACCAGCGCAAGGAATCCTTCGCCTGCCGTTCCTGTATGAAGCCCGGGCTTGATCGAGAGCGACGGCTCATAGGTACGGATCAGAAATTCCAATCCTTCTTTCGCCTCATCAAGATACTGCTTCTCTCCGGTTACCTCATAAAGCTGAACAAAGAAGAAACCGATCCCTGCCGCACCGGAATAAAGCGTACGGTTACTTAAGTATGTCTGTTCCACTTCATCCGGGGATTTTCCCTCCTGGCAATTCACTGCCCAATGGCGTCCATTCTCATCATTGATCTCGTGATCTCTTATCCAGTTCGCGGTCTCGATTGCACCTTTCAGATAATCTTCATCACTGGTCGGACGAAATACATCCGGTAAAGCTATTCTTCTCATTCTGATCCACCTCATTCTCTTTCTTTTTCTTGAAACACTCCCCTCTCACAAGAAGCGCTCCTTTCTTATCGAGAATGGTACTATAGGATCCCAGTGCCGTCTAATGCCAAAAAATGATGTCACGTTATAACTTCAGCTTATATACCCGATACTGAAACAGGATTCCGAATACAAAAAGAGCGTCCGTACCGGACGCTCTTTCTGAAATCTCGTTTCGCTATAGAACTTACTCTTCGAGGATAGAATCCGGATAGATCTCTCTCTTTACGTAAGTTGTATGCAGGAGTTCGTGAGCCAGGTGACCATTCGGTGCGCCGAGGAACTCTTTGTAGAGTTTGTCTACCTGGGAGTTCTTGTGGCTCTTACGCTCAGGCATGATCTGGTCTTCCTCATAGAGGGCCTTCGCACGCTCCGCACGGATATCGATATCCATGAGCTTCTGTGCCGGAACCTGAGGCTGACCACCACCACATACGCAACCGCCGGAGCAACCCATGATCTCGATGAATGTGTACTCAGGAGCTGTGCCGTCCTTAATGGAATCAAGGAGCTTTCTCGCTGCAGCTGTACTGTGGGCAACAGCTACACGGATGTTCTTACCACCGAGGGTGAGCTCGGCTTCCTTGATGTCGGCATCTACGCCACGGACTGCCTTGTACTCGAAATCCGGAAGATCTTTCTCTTCGAGGATATCCGCAACAGTACGAACAGCCGCTTCCATAACACCACCGGTAGCACCGAAGATAACAGCAGCACCGGTGTACTCACCGAGAAGATCTGCATCCGGGCCTTCATCCGGCAGGCTGTTGAAATCAAGACCAGCTTCACGGATCATTCTAGCCAGCTCACGTGTTGTGATAACGATATCTACATCACGGAGACCGTCTGCATTAACCAGCTGCTCACGGGCAGCCTCTGTCTTCTTGGAAGTACAAGGCATAACGGAAACAACGACGATATCCTTAGGATCGATGTTATTTGCCTTCGCATAGTAAGACTTGATGATCGCACCTTCCATCTCGTGCGGAGACTTACAGGTAGAAAGGTTCGGAATGAACTCAGGATAATAGAATTCGCAGAAGCGGATCCATCCCGGAGAACAGGAAGTGATCATCGGGAGCACGCCACCGTTCTGGATACGGTTCAGAAGCTCTGTACCCTCTTCCATGATGGTAAGGTCAGCACCCCAGTTGGTGTCGAATACCTTATCCGCACCGAGACGCTTCATAGCAGCGAACATCTTACCTGTTGCACGTGTTCCGATCGGGAGACCGAACTCTTCACCGATAGCCGCACGTACAGCCGGAGCAACCTGCATAACGACATGCTTGCTCGGATCATTGATCGCATCCCATACCTTCTCGGTCTCTTCCTTCTCATGGAGTGCACCGACCGGGCAGGCGATGATGCACTGACCGCAGTAGATACACGGAGCATCTGCCATAGAGATATCGTAAGCCGGGCCAACAGATGTCGAGAAACCTCTGTTGAGGAAGGAAAGAACGCCGATGCCCTGCTTCTTACAAGCAGATACGCAACGTCCGCACTTGATGCACTTGCTGCCATCACGAACGATGGAGAAAGACTTATCATCGAAGTTCGACGGGCTCTTCTCGCCTTCGAAAGTTACCTTACGGATTCCATACTCTTCTGTCAGAGTCTGGAGTTCGCAGTTCTGGTTACGGATACAGGACAGGCAGTCACGGTTATGATCACTGAGGATCATCTCGAGAGTTGCTCTTCTTGTATCTCTAACCTTCTTGCTGTTTGTATGAACGACCATACCTTCGCTTACCGGCATCACGCAGGCAGCAGCAAGTGCACGGGCCTTCTCCACTTCAACGAGGCAGACACGGCATGCGCCAACTTCGTTGACATCTTTTAAATAACACAGGGTCGGGATCTTAATTCCAGCTTGCTTAGCTGCTTCAAGAACGGTGTAGTTCGAAGGAACTTGTACCGAAACCCCATCAATGGTTACATTGACCATATTCATTTGTTTCACACTCCTTTATCGAATTGACGATCGTCACTTGAATTATCTCTTCTTAACAGCCTTAAACTTACAGTTCTCGATGCAGGCGCCGCACTTGATGCACTTCGTCGTATCGATGGAGTAAGCTACCTTACCGACCTCACCTGTGATCGCGTTGACTGGGCACTTCTTCGCGCACAGCGAACACTTCTTACAGATTTCAGGATCAATGTAGTATTCTGTGAGGCCCTTACATACATGGCAACGGCACTTCTTATCTACTACATGCTCAACATATTCCTCACGGAAATGCTTGAGTGTGGAAAGGATCGGGTTCGCAGCTGTCTGGCCGAGGGCACAGAGAGAACCATTCTTCAAGGAAAGAGCGATCTCTTCGAGGGAGTCGATATCAGCGAGAGTACCTGTACCGTCTGTGATCTTCGTAAGAAGCTCGAACATTCTCTTGGTACCGATACGGCACGGAGAACACTTACCACAGGACTCATCTACTGTGAACTCGAGGAAGAACTTCGCAATATCTACCATACAGGTATCTTCGTCCATTACGATCATACCGCCGGAACCCATCATGGAACCTGCCGCTACGAGGTTATCGTAGTCGATCGGGGTATCCAGGAGCGAAGCCGGGATACAGCCGCCGGACGGACCACCGGTCTGAACAGCCTTGAAGGCCTTGCCATTCGGGATACCGCCACCGATATCGAATACGATCTCACGAACTGTAGTTCCCATCGGGATCTCAACGAGACCAACGTTATTGACCTTACCGCCGAGAGCAAATACCTTCGTACCCTTGGACTTCTCTGTACCAATGGAAGCGAACCAGTCTGCACCCTTATTCAGGATAACCGGGATATTGGCATAGGTCTCAACGTTATTGAGGATAGTCGGCTTACCGAACAGACCCTTGACAGCCGGGAACGGCGGACGAGGTGTCGGATTACCACGCTTACCTTCGATAGAACGCATAAGAGCTGTCTCTTCACCGCATACGAAAGCACCGGCACCGAGACGGATATCCAGATCAAAGGAGAAACCGGAATCGAAGATGTTCTCACCGAGCAGACCATATTCTCTAGCCTGGTTGATAGCGATCTGGAGTCTCTTAACAGCGATCGGGTACTCAGCACGGATATAAACATAACCCTGATGAGCGTCGATGCAGTAAGCTGCAATCGCCATAGCTTCGATTACGCTATGCGGGTCACCCTCGAGGATGGAACGGTCCATAAATGCACCCGGGTCACCTTCGTCAGCGTTACAGCATACATACTTGGTGATGCCCTGGCCTCTGTTACCGGAAGCGAACTTCCACTTCATACCTGTCGGGAATCCGCCGCCGCCACGGCCACGAAGACCGGACTTAATGATTTCTTCGATGATCTCATCCGGATCTCTCTTCTCGGTAAGGATCTTACCAAGAGCCTGATAACCGTCATGAGCGATATACTCATCAATATTCTCCGGGTTGATGTTACCGCAGTTACGGAGAGCGATACGCATCTGCTTCTTGAAGAAGTTGCTGTCATTAGCAGAAGTATTCTCTGCAGCAGGAGAATCATGCTTCGCAACCATCAGGCGCTCCACATAACGGCCCTTCAAGAGGTGCTCACTTACGATTTCGGAAACATCCTCAGGTGTTACGCGATAATACATAACGCCTTCCGGATAGATAACTACGATAGGACCCTGGGCGCAAAGGCCGAAGCATCCTGTCTGAACTACTTTAACTTCTTTTTCCAGTCCCTGAGCCGGAATCTGCTGTTCGAACTGCTCTAAGATCTTGGCAGAGTTCGAAGATGTGCATCCTGTACCACAGCAAACAAGGACGTGCGCACGAAATAAATCCATGATTAAGCCTCCTTATACTTTGCGATAATACCGGGAATCTCATCCGGTGTCAGACGACCGTAAACATCGTCACCTACCATGATAACCGGTGCCAGACCACAGGCACCTACACAGCGGCACGCAGAGATCGAGAACTTACCATCTTTGGTAACGTCACCGTTCTTAATGCCCAGAACATCCTCGATCTTGTCGAGCAGGGCCTGCGAACCTTTAACATAGCAAGCTGTACCCAGGCATACACTAATGGCGTTTTCTCCCTTCGGCTTAAGCGAGAAGAAAGAATAGAACGAAATTACGCCGTACACCTCAGCAACAGACACTTCCAGCGCATCCGCCACTTTTCTCTGCACAGGTAGCGGCAAATAGCCATAGATTTCCTGAGCTTGCTGCAACGTGGCCATCAAAGCCTTCTGGCCCTGGCCCTTGTATTTCGAAAGAACTTCATCGAGCTTTGCGCTCATTTCTTCCGGAGTCATTTTTTGTTTTCCCACAGTTGACTCACCTCCCACATGGTAGGATAACATATTCCCAAATTCTACTCAATGGAAAAGAAGAAAAATCTTGTCAAGATAGACTGAAAAATAACAGAATGGTCACAAATTTTGGTCAAAATGAAAATCATTTACCTCCCGATGCAGTTTTCTTTTCCCACGAGAACGGTTAAAATGAGTAGCAGTTTTTCGATGAGAGGAGTTCCGTAATGCGGCTGACATTTCGTATCCTGCCAGAAGATTCCGGTAAGAAGATCTACGATATCTTACGGGGACGATTCCAGATGTCGAATCTTCTCTGTAAACGTATCCGCCTCTATGGAGAGCTGTATCTGAACGGATTTCCCGCCCGTATGATCGCCGAACCCGAAGAAGGCGATGAGATCCTGATTATATATGACGATGCCGAAGGTCTCATCCATAGTAAGAAAGATACAGATATACATATATATTATGAAGATGACTGGATCATCGTATGTGAAAAGCCCGGAAATCTCGTGACCCATCCTTCCTGGCAGCACATGGATGACTCCCTGCTGCAGCGTCTCTGCGACCAGCGGCTCCATCCGATCATGCGGCTCGATCGCGAAACATCCGGGCTGATCGTCATTGCCAAGAATGGCTACGCCCATAACACGGTCTCGAAGAACAAGATGGAAAAAGAGTATGTCGGGATCGTGTACGGTGCTTTTGACCCGGAAGAAGGGACCATCGACAGACCGATCGGACGCGACGAGAACTCCATCATGATCCGTATCGTACGGGAAGACGGTCACCCTTCGGTCACGCACTATAAGACGCTCCGGACTCTTGCGGACAGAAACCTGTCTGTCGTTTCCTATAAGTTGGAAACCGGAAGATGCCACCAGATCCGTGTCCACTCCCTCTATATGGGGCATCCCCTGGTGGGAGACGGGCTTTACGGCCCCAGGTCAAATGATTTTCCGAATCCGGAGATGGCACATATCGAAAATGAAGACAGAATATCCCGTCAGGCTCTCCACGCCTGTAAACTCGGTTTCTATCACCCGATCTCAAATAAATGGCTGGAGTTCACATCTGAAATGCCGGAAGATATGCGGAAATTATTGTTCTGAGCAAAAAGAAAAGCTTTCTCGGCTGGTCCTCGGGCTTTGCCCTGCGGAGGCTCTCGAAAGCTATTTCGTTTTGCTCAACAAATAATTCTTCCGCTATCTTCGTTCCTCTATGAGGTTTTTCGCTAATCGTTGGGATTGTTCGTCGGATGAGTTTCCGGAAAGAAGTCTTGCGACTTCCATGATACGTCCGGAATTACCGAGTTCGGCGACATTCGTTTTCGTCCGTTCGCCGCTCTGGTCTTTACTGATGAAGAAGTGCTGGTCGGCCGCAGCGGCGATCTGGCCCATGTGCGTCACGCAGAACACCTGATGAAACTTGGACAGTTTCTTCATGGACTGGGATACGGCCTTCGCCGCCTCTCCGGAGATACCGGAGTCCACCTCATCGAAGATCAGGACAGGGGTCGCATCAGCACGCGCCAGGATCGTCTTAATAGCCAGCATGATTCTGGCCGCCTCACCGCCGGACGCTGTCTTCGAGAGAGGTTTCAGATCTTCCCCTTTATTCGCCGAGAACAGGAATTCGACTTCATCATAGCCGGTCCTGCTGAAGAATCTTTCTTTCGGTCTTTTACTGAAGGACACTTCGAATGTCGCATTCGGAAGTCCGAGGAACCGCACTTCAGAAACGATATCTTCGGACAGGCGTCTTCCCGCTTCTACACGGATGTCGTGGATCGTATCCGCCAGTGACACCAGTTCCCGTTCCACACGCGCACGTTCGGCATTCAGCTGTTTCAGCCTGGTATCTCCTTCAGAAAGGATCTCCAGTCTTTCTTTCGCCTGAAGAAGGAAATCATTCATGGCCTGTACGCTTCCGCCATACTTAGACGTGCATGCGCGAAGTTTCTCAAGTCGGGCTTCCACCTCGTCATAAGACTCTTGGGTCAGGCCGTCTTCCTTGACCATTTCGTCATGCAGCCCTTCGAGATCCATAACGATCGATTGCAGCTGTTTTGCCGAATCGGAGAAGGTTCCGTCTATAGATGCCAGTGCATCAAGATGTTCGGCCGCCGTCTGGAGCGATGAAAGCGGCGATGCGGAATCTTCCGTCGACAGAGCCCCCTGTACGAATGACAGATGGAAACGGCGTTTCTCTTCCTGCTTGAGGACTTTCAGTTTCTCGACAAGTTCTTCTTCCTCCCCGTCGGTAAAAGCCCCCTCCTCTATTTCTTTGATCTGATAATGAAGAAGATCCTGCATCTGCCGGCTCTTCTCCGGATCTGTCTCGTACTTCTTTCTGGCGCTTAAGATCTCACGATATTCCTCCAGTTTGCTGGAGAAAGCAGCGATATGCGGCTGGATCTGCACACCCAGATAATCATCCAGGATCCCGAGATGTTTACTGCTGTCGAAGATAGTCTGCTGGTCATGCTGGCCGTGTATGTCTACAAGACAGGCACCGATGCTCTTCAGAACAGAGACCGGCATTGTACGTCCGTTGATTCTTACGATACTTCTTCCGTCTTTACTGATCTCACGAAGAAGGATGAGGGTATCCTCCTCTGCTTCGATCCCATATTCTTCAAGAAGCGAAGAAGGAATGACCGATGAAACCTCGTCGAACACCGCTTCAATGATCGCCTTATCGCAGTCTTTTCGCACATATTCACGGCCGATACGGTGACCCAGAAGTGCACTGATGGCGTCGATGATAAGGGATTTACCCGCGCCTGTCTCACCGGTAAGGATATTCAGTCCTTTTCCAGGGGTAAAGGAGGCATACTCCACTATCGCGAAATCTTGAATCGTAAGCTGAACTAACACCTGTGCCTCACTGATAATCTGCAGAGTTTCTATTATTCATATCTTTAATGGTCGCGTTGATTGCCAGCGCATCTTCATAGCTCGGCGTCGCCACGAAGATCGTGTCATCACCGGCGATGGAGCCGACTACACCGGACAGATGGATGGAATCGAGTGCCGAAGCCGCTGCATTGGCCATTCCCGGCAGCGTGCGGATGACCACAAGATTCATGGCCACATCACTTGAAAGCACCGAGTGGGCAAACACAGAGAGAAGACGGCCCGGAGCAACATCCCCGGTACGGTCCAGAACACTGTATTTCGTGCCACCAGAAGGGAGTGTCACCTTGATGATGCCCAGGTCTTTAATGTCCCTCGAAACGGTAGCCTGCGTCACCTGCCAGCCTTCCGCTTCCAGCTCCTTGGCCAGTTCTTCCTGCGTGCTGATTTCTTTGGCCCGCACCAGTCGAAGTATTAATTCCTGACGTTCATTTTTTGCCATCTTCATAGAAACTACCTCTTGCACGAATCTTCTGTCTTACGGTCTGATAGAAATTCTTATAACCCAGTTTCGCCACCGCAACACTCTCTTCCGATTTCCGGATGAGGATACGGTCGTGATACTCAAGTTCAATATTCTGGCGTCCATCCATAGAGAGGATCGGCGGCTCCGAGAAACGCTCGATAATGATCTCCAGGGAACTGTCTCCGGAAACGATATATGTGCGGTTATGAAGGGTATGCGGGCATATCGGCGTCACCATGCAGATATCCAGTTCCGGCTTCACGATCGGGCCGCCCGCGGCAAGACAGTAGGCCGTACAGCCGGTCGCGGTCGACAGGATCACACCATCGCCGGACAACCGCTCTACATGGTCGTGATCGATCAGAAGGTCAAGCGTGACCACATGCATATTGGCGCCGCGGGCAATCACCGCATCATTCAGGCAGATGCCATGATCCTTCACGGTTCCATCCGAGGAAGTGAGTGTCACATCCAGCTGTGTCCGCTGCTCGATCGTGAACTTTCCTTCGATCAGGCGGTCCACTGCATCTTCCAGATCTTCCTTATCGATCTCCGTCATGAATCCGATACTGCCGAGATTCACACCGATCATCGGGACTTTCGCACCCTGATTGTTATGTGCAGTACGAAGAAACGTACCGTCACCGCCCATGGAGAACAGAATGTCGCAGGAAGCATATTCACCGATGGTCACACCCGGGCATCCGGCCAGTTCCGTATCCGCATACGACGGATCCAGCACGACCTCGCATCCACGGGAAAGCATGACCTCTACCGCATGCCTGGCGAAAGCATATCCGGGGTCTTTGTCCTCATTTACAACGATTCCGAACCTCATAATTATTCCTCGAATCTATTTTTTATACAGCTATTATACTAGGAAATACACATTCGCGCATAATGATATATACGAATTTTTATACAATGTCGGAATATTCAGCGAAAAAATATGCATTACGCGTATATCCGGCGTGGAATGATCTACTTCGCGGAAGCAAGTACCTTTACGACCGCTTCTTCGACACTTCCCGCGTCCATACCTTCGATTTCCAGAAGCTGATTACGCTGTCCCGCCACAAGAGGTTTATCCGATACACCGAGGATCTCGAAGTTCTCCGTACAGACAAATCCGCCTGCTTTCTTGAGTGCAGCAAGAAGATAGGTGCCGAATCCTGCATGAGCGATCCCGTCTTCGATCGTAACGACGGCACGAATATCCTTAAGGATCTCACGCCAGGACTCCATATCCAGAGGTTTACAGCAGCGCACATCGATGACCCGGCAGGAAACGCCCTTCTTCTCCAAGCTTTCTGCCGCAGTGAGCGCCTGCTCACACATCACACCCAGAGCCAGCACAGCCACCTCTTTCCCCTCACGGATGACTCGTGGTCCGATACCCGGCGCAGACGGAATCGCCTCGAGAACCGCACTCTGACCGCCACGCGGATAGCGTACAGCCACAAGTCCCGTCGATTCTTCGACCGCATACCGAAGCATATGTTCCAGTTCCGCGAAATTACAAGGCGAAAGAAGCGTCACATTCGGCATCGAGATCATCATGGAAATATCGTAGATACCCTGGTGCGTCATACCATCCGCTCCAACGATACCCGCCCGGTCAAGTGCCAGTACCATATGCAGATTCTGAAGACATACGTCATGAAGCATCTGGTCATAAGCCCGCTGCGCGAATGTCGAATACAGCGCCACCACCGGCACGAAACCGTTCGTCGCCATGCCGGCCGCCATCGTGACCGCGTGTTCTTCGGCAATTCCGACATCGAAGAACCGAAGCTTCATATTCTGGCGGAATGCCTTAAGTCCGGTACTGGTCATCATCGCTGCACAGATCGCCACGACCTTCTCATTGTCTTTACCGATCCGCACGATCGCGTCGGAAAAAGCACTGGTAAACGTGGGTGTATTCGAGATCTGGACGCCCTTCTCCCGATCGAACGGCGATACGCCGTGATAGGCCGAAGGATTCTCCTCTGCGAAAGGATATCCCTTGCCTTTCTGCGTAATAATGTGGATCAGAACCGGCCCGTCGATCGTCTTGGCAATCTCGAGTTTCTTCTTAAGAAGTGCGATGTTATGCCCGTCGAAAGGTCCGAAATACTGGAATCCCAGATCCTCGAAAATAACCGGCGGCGTATTTCTCCTTATCAGGAGTCTAAACCAGGTCTTCACCATTCGAAGGAAACGCGCAATCGGTTTTCCGATCAGAGGTACCGCCAGAAGGAACCGCTCGACCTTACTCTTCGCCTTAATATACCCCTGCGTGGAACGAAGATTCGCCAGTGCCCGGGAAAGGCCGCCGACATTCTTATCGATCGACATCTGATTATCGTTTAAGATCACAGTCAGATTCTCTTTAAAATGCCCGGTATCATTCAGACCCTCGAAAGCCATTCCGCCAGTCATGGCACCGTCACCGATCACGGCGATCACATGGCCGTCATCGCCCTGAAGCTTCTTGGCACGAAGAAGGCCCAGCGCGGCCGAGACTGAAGTACTGCTGTGTCCCACGCCGAAAACATCATAGATGCTTTCACTTTGTTTCGGGAAACCGGCGATACCGCCATACTTACGGAGCGTATGGAACTGATCCTTTCTCCCCGTCAGAAGCTTATAGGCATACGCCTGATGACCCACATCCCATACGATCTGGTCATGAGGCGGCGAAAACTTAGAAAGAAGGGCGATCGTCAGATCCACTACACCAAGACTGGAAGCAAGATGTCCGCCGTTCTGGCTGACACGCTCGACGATCACATCACGAAGCTCGTCCGCAAGGAGCCTGCACTCGTCGAAACTAAGCTGCGCCACATCTTCCGGGCGCTTGATCCCATCAAGTATCGGTGTCGGTTTCATATCTCACTGCACCCGATTCTGAAGAAGGTCGCTGAACTGACGGAGCGCACTGACATCCAGGCCACGGTCCGCAAGCTCATCGAGTGCTTCATACACATCATTATAGGTATCATCCAGCATCTTCTGCGCGCTTTTCTCGCCGAAGACCGTGACGAATGTCGACTTCTGGTCACGCTGGTCTTTTCCTGTGGACTTTCCCAGCACTTGGGCATCCGCCTGCACATCCAGAAGATCATCTTTAATCTGGAAACCCAGACCTGTTCCCGCCGAGAAACGGTGAATCTGGTCATACAGTTCCTTATCTTCACCATGCTCCGCCGCATAGATATAATACGGAACCAGGCATGACGCATTGATCAGTGCGCCGGTCTTCTTCTCATGAAGCTCACAAAGCCGGCCGGTATCGATCTTCTTTCCTTCTGAAGAAAGGTCGATACTCTGCCCGCCGATCATACCGAGAATACCGGTATTCTCCGAGAAACACACGGCAGCCTTTGCCGTCTTCGGATCTTTACTCACTGCCAGAAGCACCCGCTCGAAGGCCCGGTTCAGAAGGGCATCCCCGGCCAGAAGGGCAAATGCCTCACCGTGTGCCACATGGCAGGTCGGCTTTCCCCTCCGCAATGTATCGTTATCCATACACGGAAGATCATCGTGAATCAGAGAATACGTATGGATCATTTCCATCGCCGCTGCGAAATCATCGACCACAGAAAGATCGACACCCAGCATCTCCGCCACCATATACATCAGTACAGGACGGATACGCTTGCCGCCCGCAAGAAGGCTGTACATCGATGCTTTTACCGTAGGATCCTCGGCCAGTTCCGATGGAAAAACATCCACAAGAAGGCCCTCGATCCGATCCTGATATTTCTTTAGGAAATATGCTATCTTCTCGCTCATACTCTTCCCCCGCTATTCGGCAAAAGGACTCTCGCTCTTTCCGTCTTCGCCAAGTATGCTGATCTGCTTGACGATGGAATCGAGTTTCTCTTTACAGAACTTCGACAGCTCCATCCCTCGGGAATAAAGCGAAATCGAATCATCCAGGGAGGCTTCTCCCGACTCAAGTTTCTGGATGATTCCTTCCAGCTCGGCTACCGCCTGCTCATACGTAAGGTCAATCTTTTCCGCCATCGTTTTCCCCTCCCTTTCGATCGACCGCTGTCACGACAGAACGGATCGTTCCATCAGAAACCGCAATCGATATCTCATCCTCTATATTAACACAATTTACCGAGTCTACCGTCCGGCCTTTCCCATCTGTGGCACGGGCATATCCCCGAAGGAGTACCCGCATCGGGTCAAGCGCCGTAAGTTTCGCCAATTCCGTGGCAAAAGCACTTCTTCTTTTTTCGTATTCTGCTCGGAACCGTTCATCCAGTCTTGCCGTCAGATTATCCTGGCGCTGCATCTCCTTCTCCAGGCGGACCTGTGGGGCCAGAAGGGCACGGTGCTTCGTAAGGCTCTCCCATTCATGGGTCTTCGTACGAAGATAGTGCTGCATCGCCGAGTCAAGATTACGTAAAGACATAGAAAGACGGGCAAGCACCTCTTCCTTATTCGGCATCACGAGTTCTGCCGCCGCCGATGGGGTCGGTGCACGAAGATCCGAACAGAAATCGCAGATCGTATAGTCCGTCTCATGGCCGACAGCCGAGATGACAGGCGTCTGTGCTTCATAGATCGCCCGGCCCAGCGCCTCATCGTTGAAACACCACAGATCCTCCATGGAACCGCCGCCACGGGCAATAATGATGACATCGATATCGTCTCTTGCGTCGAGGATCTTAAGTCCGCGGATCAATTCCGAAGCGGCTTCTTTACCCTGCACTGCGGACGGCGCCAGAAGCAGATCGAAATTCGGGAAACGACGGGTAAGCACGTTCAGGATATCCTGGATGACCGCACCTTTCGGACTCGTCACCACGCCGATCCGCTTCGGAAGATAGGGGATCGGCTTCTTGTGATCCTCGTCAAAGAGTCCCTCATCCGCCATTTCCTTCTTTCTCTTCTCGAATTCCTTATAGAGCTCACCTAAGCCCTCTTCCTGCATGAGTGATACAATGACCTGGAATTTCCCGTCCACCGAATACAGCGCGGCACGTCCGTAGATCCGCACCTTCATGCCATTTTCCGGGACGAAAGAAATGCGCCCGAAACTTCCGTTAAACAGGACGCACGAAACCGAACTCTTATTATCTTTTAGCTGGAAATAGGCATGTCCGGAAGGGTAGCGTTTATATCCGGATATCTCTCCTGTCACGCAGAGCTGGCTTAACACAGCGTCGGCACTAAGAAGTTGTCCGACATACTCATTCAACTCAGTTACCGTCAAAACAGCCTTATCCATCATTGATTCAGGGTACTTCCCACCTTGCCCAATACGGCATTGATATACCCGCGCGACTCCTCCGTACTGTATCTCTTCGCCAGTACGACAGCCTCATTAATGGAGACACTCACCGGAATATCCGGGACATTCTTCATCTCATACACCGCGATACGAAGGAGGATCACATCTACCTTCGGAAGCCGGCTCTGTTTCCAGTCTTTAAGGAAAGGCGTATATGCCTCATCGAGCTCCTCGCGCTCCGCATAAACACCATCTACGATCATGTTAAAGAAAGGAAGATCCTCCTCCTCAAGCGGATGCAGTTCCAGAAACATCTCCTTCTGTTCCACGACCGGCTCATTCCGGAAATCCAGCTGGTATAAAAATGTGAAAGCTGCTTCACGCGCTTCTCTTCTGCTCATCGAAACCTCCCGGGCGGAAGGATCTTGTCCATCCAGTCCTTGACTTTATCCTTATCCGAGAAAAGCAATGCGCCGACGACGTAGCCTAAAACGGTCAGGATGATAATAAACAACGTTTTAAAAAATCCGAACACACACAGGAAGAGCGCGAACACGAAAGCGATCCCGGCACCGATCTTGCCGGAGCTCTTGTCCTTCAGCATATCGAAGAATTTGACGATCAGGGCTCTCATTTCCTAACGCTCCCACTCATTCTTCTTATTCCGGATCACCGCTCGACCTTCGCAACGACAGGTTCGACACGGCTGACTTTCACTGATACACTCTCCACCGTAATACCGGTATAGCGCTCAATATCCTTCTTGATACGTTCCTGTACCTTACCCATCGTGGACGGGACTTCTACGTTCGAGTACAGGACCGCGCTCATATACACGCGGATCGAATTATTCTTCGCCGAGGAAACACGTGCACGCGCAGCCTTGATACCGGCCTGGGCACTCTTGGCTGAGTTCAGGGCGATACTCTCGATCGCATCGACGCCGATCTCCACGAATCCGATATCGGTCTGACGGATACGCGTCTTACTGAGACGCCCGTTCAGCAGGCAGTATGTGACCGTAATCACACAAGAAACCAGTATGACCATCAGAACAGCCAGGTAAATATACTTCTTATACGGATCGGTAACAATATTAGCCAGCGGCGAAAGAAGGTCGGCGAAGATACCGTCGTCTGCCAGCGCATACAGCAGAAGAAGCGACAATATCGCGAGGAGTGTCGAATAAACAATCAGCACAAAACGAATGATTCGGTTCATGAGTTCTTTTCCTCCCTTAGCACCACGCCACAGACATGGACATTCACCGATTCCACGACAAGACCCGTATATTTCTCTACGTCCGCCTTGACACGTTCCTGGATCGCCCAGGCCACCTCTGGAATTATCATACCATAATACACGATAGGATAGACAGTCACGGATACGAAGCCTTCTTCATTCTCCGAGAACTCGACGCGGACACCTTTGCCCTCATGGACGAATCCGAGGGACTCCTTCAGCACCACCGGCACCGAAGCCGTAAGACGAGCAACGCCCTCAGTACGCAGGGCGGCTTCTGCTGCATACTGAGCAACAAAGCCCTGCGACATCGAGCGTTCGCCTTTAATCGATTCCGATACGAGATTCTCACCCATCTTCGTGATTACCCTTCTCGACGAAAATCAGAACGTGAGATTATGCACGCTCCAGATACTCACCTGTACGTGTATCTACGCGGATGATCTCATTCTGGTTTACAAACAGCGGAACCTTAACGGTAGCACCTGTCTCAAGTGTTGCGATCTTCGTCGCATTGTTGGTCGTATCACCACGAACACCCGGCTCGCACTCTGTGATCTCAAGCTCCACAACGATCGGAAGCTCTACGCCGAAGATCTCGCCCTTATAAGAAAGAACCTTACAGATCATCTCTTCCTTCAGGAAGCGGATGTTGTCACCGATGCTCTCCTTCGCGATCGGACGATCCTCATATGTCTCCATATCCATGAAGTGATAAAGATCACCATCATTATAGGTGTACTGCATATCAGTTCTCTCCAGCTGAGCCTGCTCGAACTTCTCGTTCGGGTTGAAGGATCTCTCAACTACAGAGCCTGTCTTCACGTTCTTATACTTCGTACGTACGAATGCGGCCCCCTTACCAGGCTTAACATGCTGGAATTCCACAACCTGGAAAACCTGACCGTCCATCTCGAAGCACATACCGTTTCTAAAATCACCAGCGCTAATCATAAATGTTCCTCCGAATACATGTATATTTGATAACAAATTTATTCACGATACTATAGTTTACTTGAATAGAAATAAATCCGCAAGTAAAAAGGCGAGAAAATCGAGATTTTATCTATTTTCCACAAAAAGCCCACGATGATCAGAACCGGCAGACCTTCCTGATGATCCACTCCGGGAAACGCTTCAGCACGACATAGAAGACTTCCTTCTTCGCGTAGCGCTCCACCAGGATCGTAAAGAGTCCGGCACGGTTTCCGGCCGCAATGTCCGTGAAGAGCTGGTCGCCGATCATAACGGTATTACTCTTCTCGGCGCCGATCAGTGCCATCGCCTTCTCGATACCGGAAGTGCCCGGTTTATTGGCATATGACACGCAAGGGATATCAAGCATATCGGCAATTCTCTTCGATCTGTCGGACTTCGCATTCGACACCAGGCAGAGAGAGAACCCCTTCTCTTTCAGTGCTTTTACCATGTCATAGGAATACGGGACCGGCTCTGTCGCATGATCCGGCGCAAGCGTATTATCGAAGTCGAGAAGCGCGAATCGGAAATGTTTGCTTCTCAGAAGATCGAGGTCGATACTGCTCACCTTCTCTGCACACATATCGGGGCGGAAAATATTACCCATCCGGCTTCTCCTTTACTCACTTCGTATGGCGCACAGATAGCGCCTAAAACCAGTAGTAGGATACCAATCCTCAAGAAAAACCGCAAGTATACCGACTTTCACTTGCACGAATACCTGATATAACTATATAATAGCGGAAGAAAAAATAAGGAGGCTCAGGAATTCTCCTGATAGATATATGAAAGTTACGAAGTTCGGTGGTTCATCCCTGGCAGACGCCACCCAGATTAAGAAGGTCTGCGATATCCTGTTAAGTGATCCGGAAAGACGCGTCATCGTCGTCTCCGCTCCAGGTAAGCGTTTCTCATCCGACATTAAAGTGACGGATCTGCTTATTGCTCTGGCAGACGCGAAGATCGCGGGCCAGTCCGGCGAGAAGGAACTCGCCGCCGTGCTGGACCGTTTCTCCTCGATCTGTGAAGAGCTCGAGATCCCCGAGTGCATGGGATCGATCCGAGAGAACATCGAGGAGTCGATCGCCCAGCCCGTTAAGGACGCCTCCCGTTATATGGATGCGACAAAAGCACTGGGCGAGGACAGTTGTGCGCGTCTTGTTGCAACCTACCTCACGAAGACCGGTCACAAGGCTACTTACTGCAATCCGAAGGTCGCAGGTCTTCTCCTTGAGACCGAAGTCGGCGGTCACGTGAAGATCCTTCCGGAGTCCTATGACAATCTTGCCGATCTGTCTCACCTTCGCGAGATCTGCGTATTCCCCGGTTTCTTCGGATACTCCAAGGATGGCGAGATCATCACATTCTCCCGTGGCGGTTCCGATATCACCGGTGCGATCCTGGCCGCCGCTCTGAAGGCTTCCGTATACGAGAACTGGACCGATGTGGATAATGTCTATGCGGTCAACCCGAATCTGGTAAAGGACCCGTTCCCGGTAACCGAGATCACCTACGATGAGATGCGCGAGCTTGCTTACGCCGGTTTCTCCGTACTCCACGAAGAAGCCCTCTATCCGGCATTCGTCCGCGGCATTCCGGTCAACATCCGCAATACCAACAATCCGCAGAGCAAGGGCACCATGATCGTCAGCAAGCGTACCCACTACGATTCGCTCGTAACAGGTATCGCCGGCGAGAAAGGCTTCTGCGCACTGAACATGAGCAAATACCTCATGAACCGCGAAGTCGGCTTCGTTGTGAAGGTTCTCTCCATCATCGCAGACGAAGGACTCTCCATCGAGCACATGCCTTCCGGTATCGACTCGATCTCCATCATCCTGAGATCTTCGGACTTTACTCCGGAGAAAGAGCGCAGGATCGTCGAGCGGATCAGTCTTGAACTGAACGTTGATAATGTCTCTGTGAACCGTGATCTCGCCATCGTCATGATCGTCGGTGAAGCGATGGCCAACACAGTCGGTACGACAGCCCGCGCCGCGACGGCTCTCTCGAAAGCCGGTATCAACCTCGAGCTCATCAACCAGGGTGCTTCCGAGATCTCCGTTATGTTTGGCGTCCGTGAAGAATACTGCTCTTATGCGGTACGTACCCTCTACAAGGAGTTCTTCGGCTGATTATCCCATAACCCATAAAGATGAAAAACTCTCCGGCACATATCCGCTACGTGCCGGAGAGTTTTTATACCCCTACGCCTCCGCGTCTAGAAGATCACTTTACTGCTTCCCTTTCAGCCAGCATGAGATTGATGCGGTTTTCCAGAATCGAGATCACCTCATCCAGAGACTTATCTCCCTGGAAATAAGCCGGCATCTCTTCATTCACGATCACAAGGATCGACGAATCCAGATCCGGGACCAGCACCGCATCGGAAATCTGATCGATATACCGGTCGACGATGTCTTTCGATACAGGACCCATTGAGTAGCCATAGGGATCCGGTTGCGAATTATAATCCTCTATGAATTTCACTGCCGTATCGTGCAGCGCACTCTTTGACACGGGATCCGTATAGTCCAGACACAGCTGGTTTTGAATCTCCGGAGACAGCATCTCTAATATGAACTCCCAGGCACCATCTTTAGAAGGACAGCAGCTTGTTATGCCCAGACCTCTTCCGAAGATCGTTTCCGCATGGCCATCCGCGGAGTGCAGCCCGATGATCGAATAGTTCCCGTAGAACTGCATACAGCACTCCCAATACCACATGAAAGACATATTCGCACTCATTTGGATCCCATCCACCGGGAAGCCGCTGAAGATATTATTCGCCGAACCTTCCGGTACAGAAGCGATATATTCGGCCACCTTGCGGAAGTCCCCTGATCCGAGGTCTATTTTCCCCTCTTTATTAAAAGAGAAACAGTCTGATGTCGTAAGAAGATACTTAAGTTTCATTAGATCGTCGTCGAAAAACACACCCATATTGTTATGCTTGTCCTGGATCACTCTTTCATATTCGTCAAAGGTCAGTCCCCGGGCGCCATTATCTATAAAAGAATTGTTGATGATAAAACCCATACTGTTAAAGCAGTAATCCAGTCGGTAATGTTTCCCGTCACGTCCGTTAGGCTGACGGATAAAATCCATATAGTCTCCACTCTTCAGTTCGTCCTGTGATTCGATCCGGGATGTCAGGTCAATAAGATAATCTGTCGAATTCAGCTGCGCCGCCTCTCTACTATAGATAACAAGATCCGGACCGTTCCCGTCTTTAATATCGGACATAAGCACCGTGACTGCGTCCGCATTCGCGATCTCCGCCATGTAGGACCTTTCACCTGAATCATCACTTTCGGGTACATCCTGCTGCATATCGTAATACTTATGATTCAGCTCCACGAAGTATTTCTCCGATTTCCGGTTAAAATCATTCACGGCCGAATAGACGCACTCCGAGACATCGTCCAGATACGCAAGACTAAGCAGCGTCTTTCCTGCATTCGGATTCTTGTCCGATTTCATAAGAAGCGTCAATTTCGGTGTTATATTACCTACCCTATCAGAGATCAAAGAATAGAATACGACCTGATCATCACCTGCCCAGATCACTTCTTCATTCATATCAAGCCCCTGTAAGTATGTATTAGACAGATCAGCCACCACCGTTTTACTTCCGGAAGTGATGTCGGTTTTCGAAACGGTTCTCCAATAAAAACCCTTCTTATCGATAAACCCGAAGTTTGGCACGAAATCCGCGTATTGCAGATGATGGACATCCTCTGTCTTGTTAAGTGTGAGACTTCGGGTATCCAAAGTACAGAACATACACTTCGCCTGACCGTTGTCTACCACATCAGCGAAAAAAGACACCCCTTTATCATAGTTATACAGGTCTTCAATATACTCCACATGAACATTGTTGCCAAACTGAGGGACGTATTCGCGGACAACACCATCCTCCTCAACTTGTATCAAATAGGAGTATGCACTGCCATCATACTGTCGCCACAGATAAACCAGTTTATCCTCTACACCGACCGCATCCCAAAGTTCCATCTCCTTACCTTTTTCTTCCGGGCAGGAGATCTCATGCGGATCCTTCAGACTTCCGGAATCAAAATCCAGTTCATATCTACAGGTATCAGAAGAGCCGTCCTGATCATCATATTGACTAATGAAACAGCAGTACTTGCCATCCAGCTTAAAGATCGAACTAGACATATCAAATTGCACATCGGAACCCAAAGAATCTTCCAGCAAGATCTGACCGAGCAGTTCGCCTTTATATGAATAGTGTCTAAGAAGCGTATATCCGTTCATATTCTCAGAGAGGATACCGAATCGGATCACAACAGAATCGCCATCCGCCGCCTCTGCCGAGGAAACGACACTATAGGGAACATCATGGATCACTTCGCCCACATCATCCATAGAAATGGTGGTAATTGTCTCATTCCACCACTCCCTATCCTCGGAAATGGTCTTCACATCAGAAAGAACAGACTTACTTTTATGACAGGAAGTCATAGAAGCAAGCAGCGCCAAAGCGCACAACAAACACAATAATCTTCTCATCGACATACCTCCGAAAAGCCCCTTTTCACAACAAGAACAGTATATAGCTCCCCTTAACTACATACCTGGAAAATTTGCCATCAGAAAGAGTATAACGTAACGAAAACAGCAGAGTATGACACATTAGTCACACAGCCTCAAATATGCCTGACAACAATCAACAAAAAGAAATCTTTCCAGTCTCCCCTCCGCATCCTTTAACTGGTCTGCTTTTCCTAAATCAAGCAAAAGAAATCTCTCCAGCGACGTATCTCTATGGACTGATTTATAAGTAACAATACATCGCGAAAAGAAAAAGCTTTCGAAGTGCCTCCGCATCCTTTAACTGGTCTGCTTTTCCTAAATCAAGCAAAAGAAATCTCTCCAGGGACGAGTTTTGCTTTAGCAAACTGTATGAGTCGCTGGAGAGATATTCTTTTGTTTCTGAATTAGGAAATCAGATCAGATCCGCAATATCCGTATTCACACCTGTGAGTCCTACATATGCACCGCTCTTCGCTTCAGAGGATTCCTCATGAGCCAGGAGCCACTTATTGCAGGCGGTCATCCACTTATCTTCTTCATTCGCAGGAGTCAGAGCCGGAACCGGACCATTGGTGCCCTTCGGCAGAACGATAACAACCTTGAAGCCTTCGCCCTTCTTCGCGGAGCACGGAGCATAGTGAAGGGATGTCTCGTACACTTCCACGACCTGTCCTTTCTCCGCCTTAAAAGCCATGACCTTCGAGGTGTCAAGCTTACCGTCGATAATATCATCGGCCTTTGCCAGAAGCAGGATAAAATCGGTAGAACCGATGTTCAGTTCGCTGTCACGGTGATACTCGAGGCAGTTGAGCTTCGTATTGTGACCATTGCAGTAACCGAGCTGGATCGGCATACCGCCGTAAGCATTGTTCTGCAGCTGACCGAATGCCTTGGTGTATTCGAGGTCCGCACAGCTCATTACATAGTCAACGCCATCCGGAAGCGGGGTCTTCTCATCGAGAGCTACGAGAAGATCAGAAACATCATAACCTGTCAAAACCTTACCATACGGGGCGAATTCCTTGTCTAAAACGCTATAGATCTTCATATTGTTTCCTCCTTAGGAAAATATTTACGCTCCTTCTATTCTACATAAAAGGAGCGTAAAATGAAATGCTTTTTCGAAATCGATTTCGCTATTTTTTCCAAAGAATCACATCTTCAGGAAACAGGCCTCGCGACTTTCGTATCAGGCGTTGGCAAGAGCCTGTTCAATATCAGCAATCAGATCGTCTTTATTCTCGATACCGACAGAGAAACGGATCAGATCCGGGCTGACACCTGCCGCCATCAGTTCCTCATCATTCATCTGACGGTGCGTATGGGAAGCCGGATGCAGCACGCAGGTTCTGCAGTCTGCAACATGAGTGCAGATCGCTGCAAGTTTCAGGGAATCCATGAACTTTACGCAAGCCTCACGTCCGCCTTTGACACCGAAAGACAGAACACCGCAGGTACCATTCGGCATATACTTCTGTGCCTTCGCATATTCTTTATCACCAGGAAGACCCGGATAAGAAACCCATGCGATCTTCGGGTGCTTCTGGAGATATTCAGCGATAGCCAGCGCATTTTCACAGTGACGCGGCATACGAAGATGCAGAGTCTCCAGACCGATGTTCAGAAGGAAAGCATTCATCGGACCAGGGATAGAGCCGAGATCACGCATCAGCTGCGCGACAGCCTTCATAATGAAAGCAGACTTTCCGAAACGTCCTGTGTAGGAAACGCCGTGGTAGGTCTCATCCGGCTCGACGAGTCCGGCGAATTTCTCCGGATATTTCGCCCAGTCGAAGGTACCGGCATCGACGATGCATCCGCCAACGGATGTGGCATGTCCGTCCATGTACTTCGTTGTAGAGTGGATGACGATATCGGCTCCCCACTCGATCGGGCGGCAGTTGATCGGAGTGGCAAACGTGTTATCGATCATGAACGGAAGTCCATTCTTATGTGCTGTCTTGGCAAACGTCTCAATATCCAGGACATTCAGCGCCGGGTTCGCAATCGTCTCACCGAATACAAGTTTCGTGTTCGGCTGAATGGCTGCCTGGATCTCTTCCTCTGTCGCATCCGGAGATACGAATGTCGCATCGATGCCCATCTTCTTAATTGTGTGGGCAAAGAGATTATATGTACCGCCATAGATAGCAGACGAGCATACGATATGGTCGCCGGCCTGGCATACATTAAAGATAGCGAAGAAATTCGCTGCCTGTCCGGAAGAAGTCAGCATAGCGGCGACACCGCCCTCAAGCATGCAGATCTTCGCCGCAACCAGGTCACTGGTCGGATTGGCAAGACGCGTATAGAAATACCCACTCTCCTCGAGATCGAAAAGACGCCCCATCTGCTCAGTCGAAGAATACTTCCATGTCGTACTCTGCACGATCGGCATCACCCGGGATTCACCATTCTTCGGTTGATAGGCGCCCTGCACACAATTGGTCTCTATTCTGAAATTATTATCCATGTTCACTTCCTCCTGATAAACTTTCTTTATCACTAAACAACAAAATTATAGCACAATCACGGCACACAACAATATGGTAAAGTCCCGACGGCAGTGCTTCTGCAAGAAGAAAAACAGACAACAAAAAACCGGACCGACTCTCGTCTGATCCGGTTATCTGGTGCACCTTCAGGGACTCGAACCCTGGGCCCACTGATTAAGAGTCAGTTGCTCTACCAACTGAGCTAAAGGTACATCTGCTCTTGCGAACGTTGATTATTATATCGATAGAGATTCACTCTGTCAACACATTTTTTACTCACATGGCGAAAAAAGTTTGAAATTCTACCTACAGTATCTTTTCCGCCTTATCCCTGCTGTGTATTCATGATCTCTTCTTTCTTCTGTTCCAGGATCCTGTCAAGATCCTCCTGCTTCATCTCACCCGAAGAAACCAGCAGTTTTCCCGACCTCTCGAGAATATGGTACTCGGAGACCATATCGATATAAGTGAGCTTCCACATATAATAGTCTCTGCTGCAAAAGGTGGCAATCTCAGCTTTTCTCGTGCAGAGCCAGCTGTCGCTGCCGTTATTATGGAAGGAGAAATAGTCTGTAAACCTGATTCTACCGGTATAAGAACCCTCCTCGATCCTTCGCATGGCTTCCTTCAGTATGGCTTCCTTCATCCAGTTGTAAGCACCATCCGGGTCAGTCGGTATAATCGGCTCGGACGAATCTTCTTGATCCGAAGGATCAGCCGGCGGCTCACCATTGGCAAGTGCAATGACCCAGGGTTTTCCTACCTCGCCCATAATCTCCTCATCCGCAAGGATCTCCTCCACACATGCCCGGATATCAGGAAGCTCATATGTAACATCAAGAGAATAGTTCACATCATCGCTGGTAATGATAGCACCGTACGTGTATGTCATATTCGAGAAGAGAAACGTGAAGAGCTGATCATCACAGGAATAGGTTTCCGGAAGGACATCCGAATAACGGACCCCAAACGTCTCACTGATCAGAGCCGGATCGCACGAAGACAGAATGGACATATCTTCTTCTGCAATACTTCGCAGCGTATAGGACAGACTGTTCTCATCTTCTGCACCGGAAGGATCTGTCGGGCCGTTGTCTGAAGGAGACTGCCCCGATCCGGGATCTTTACTTCCGGATACAGAAGAATCATCCGAAGATGCAACGTTTCCGGATGTTCGAGATGGCATACTTCCCAGCGAACACCCTGAAAAAGAAAAGAGCACCGCCACCAGGATCAGTAGCGATGCCAGAGATTTAGCCGTAGATGTACTCTTCGCCATTTGCACGAATGACCACCTGATTCTCGGATCCTTCCGGAAGAGCTTCCACACGTCCGACGATACGGGCATCGATATTATACTTGCCCGCGATGTCGATGATGCCCTGTGCAACACTCTCCTCACAATAGAACTCGATCCGGTGACCACAGTTAAATACCTGATACATCTCCTTCATCGGGATCTCTCCGGACTCGTAGATCGCCTGGAAGATCGGCGGGAACGGGAACAGATTATCCTTGATGATCCGGATATTCTTACCGAAATCACGGCACTTGGCCTGTCCGCCGCCGGTGCAGTGGATAATACCGGAAATCTCCGCACGATACGCATCAAGAACGTCTCGGATAACAGGGAGATACGTACGCGTCGGAGAAAGGATCGCTTCTGCTACGGTCTGCTCACTTCCCGGAAGCGTATCCGTCAGACGGAATTTACCGCAATATACCTTATCCTCAGGGATCGTTTCGGAAACAGATTCCGGATACTCTTTCAGGTAATCTTTACAAAGGAGCATATGACGGGCAGCCGTCAGGCCGTTACTGGAAATACCGGAGTTATAGGAATCCTCATAAGAGGCCTTACCGAAAGATGCCAGGCCCACGATCATGTGACCGGGCTTGATGTTGGCTGCATTAATGACATTCTTCTTCGCCACACGTGTCACAAGTGTCGAGTCCACGATCAGTGTACGTACCAGATCACCGACATCCGCGGTCTCACCGCCGCACATCGTGATATCGAAGCCCATCTCCTGAAGTTTACGGACGATATCGTTATACCCCTCGATCACCGCTGCGATGCACTTGCCGTCCACACGGTGCGCATTTCTTCCGATCGTGTTGGAAAGAGAAAGCTTCTCGATCGCGCCGACACAGGCCAGGTCATCGGTATTCATGACCAGAGAATCCTGTGCAATACCACGGAACCACTTCAGGTCTCCCGTCTCACGATAAGCGATATAGGCCACCGAAGATTTCGTGCCCGCACCGTCCGCATGGATCGCCGAGCAATAATCCGGATCCCCGGCCAGATCGTCGATCAGTTTACAGAATGCCCCTGGAAAAGCACCCTTATCCTGATTGGCTACTGCCTTCTTTACATCGTCCTTAGTCGGAGAGACTCCGCGGCTTAAATACGATTCTGCCATGATCTGATCCTCACTTTCCATTCCCGTGTCTCTAAACACGGGTATTCATTCGGCTCATAATTCTGAGCGTACTGTCAAATTAGTATTTTCCGAGTTGAACCTGTAAGCCGGGTTCTGTAGAAGATGATCATCTATCTAGACCGGAAATCTCGTTCCGGCTCAAGCCGCCTCCTCAAGACCTGCGGACCACAGTAATGTCTTTCCATGGCGTTGCTCCGGGTGGGGTTTACAAGGCCGGTACGTTACCGTACCGCCGGTGAGCTCTTACCTCGCCTTTTCATCCTTACCTCGATCCGAAGACCGGGGCGGTTTCCTTTTCTGTTGCACTTTCCTTAAAGTTACCTTCACCGGGAACTGCCCGGCACCCTCGTCCTATGGAGCCCGGACTTTCCTCACGCACGGCCTTTCGGCACTTGTGCCCGCGATCATCCGGTCCAGCTCAGAAAACATGTATATTATAATCGAACCGAAGTCCGACTTCTAGCCGTTTTTCTCACCATTTATGGCCTGAAAATACCGTAATCGGTAAATTCGGCAATTTGTGCAAAAGTTGTTCCCGTAAACTCGGGAGCACTATGCGTTCTGTAACCTCATGACCTGCTACGATAACCGCAATCCCCGCATCCTCCAGCTCGATCATGTGATGGTGCTTCATCTCCCCCGTCACGACACAATCCACGCGATAGAGTTTCAGGGCAGGAATGGATTCCTCGTCGAATGCCCCGCCCTGCACGAATACTCTTGATACTTCCCTGTCCTGATCCGTATTCAGGATCAGTCCGCTTGCGCCAAGCTTCTCCTTGACGGTCTTCGCCAGATCAAAGAAAGTCGTTGACTCCTGACCCACGCTGCCACAGAGGCCTACCTCGACGTTCTCAAGACTGATCTGCATAACGAGGCCGATCGCACTGGCCAAGGCCTGATTCACTCCCGGATTCGTCTTATCCAGATTCGTATGCGCAGAGAACAGTGAAATGTCATTACGGATCAGTTTTCTAAGGATGGCGCCGCGAGGCGTCCGGAAATCGACCTGTTCCAGAGGATCGAACAGCAGCGGATGATGGGTGATGATCATATTCGCTCCTTCTTCGACCGCCTTATCCACCGCCGCCATATTGCAGTCCAGTGCCAGAAGGACACCCCGGACCTTCTCCGCCACATCGCCGACGGCAAATCCGGTACGGTCCCATTCACAGGCAAGTTCAGCAGGCGCGATCTTCTCCATCGCCGCAATCACATCATGTACATAGTATTCTTCGTTCATTACCAATTCTCCCAATTCCCAAGTATTTCCGCACATCGCGGATCTCCCAGCGCACGCTTACCCATAACCGTTTTCTCGTGCGCCATATACTCATCATAGAACTCCGGTCTCCCGGATAGGATACAGGGACCAAGGAAACGCTCTGTATCCGTAAGGCTGTACGGTTCCCCCGTATACTCCGCGAGAATGACCACATAGAAGTGTCCCCGTTCCTTCGCGATCTTCTCATCCAGGATACAGTATCCCGTCTCACACAGAAAAGTTCTCACCTCGAAGAAAGAGCGCTGAGGCTGAAGTACCAGATGGATCCCTTTCGGCATCCCTTCACCCTCACGCATCGCATGATCCAGGATCTTACAGATCTCAAGGCCGCCCATTCCTGCAATCGCTACTGTCATATCTTCTCTTAATGCCACGCCGGAAAGCCCATCGGTCACACGCACATGCGCACGATCTGACAGTCCTTCCCTCTCAAAACGTTCTTCTGACCGGCGTGCCGGAAGTACGTGGATATCCGTTGCAATCACGTTCTTACACACAGCCTTCCGTATGCACCACACGCCGAGTTTTCCGTGATCCGAGCCCACATCCACCACAGTATCTGAATGCGGGATCAATTCCGCCACGGTAAGAAGACGAGCCGAAGAATCGTCCCTACGTCTCCTTGGTTCTCCAGATGAAGGACGTGTTCCTTGTGAATGCATATCCATATCAGAGCTTCCCTATCTTTCCCTTCAGGTACTTGAGATACTCGATCGTCTTCTTCAGCGCTTCCTGTGTCGCCGTCCGGTCAGGGCCTTCCGGCATCACATCGAGCCGCTTCGCTAAAGCTTTCTTCTGTCTCGTATATACATCCGTTCTCACCCGGTAAAGATAGTTGATCGTATAGAGCATAAGTGAATCCAGGCCTTCTCCGTACTGGACGCTGACGAGCGCTTCAGAAAGAGTCGACGAAGCAGGACGCTGGTTAAGGATCAGATTCTCTCCTGCCTCCACAAGTCTTCTGCCATTCAGTTTTCCGGCCTTTAAATCAGGAAGGATCTCCGAAACGATCGTACGCATCGATCCCATTGTGAAGTCCGTCACCAGCGGCTCCTCCTTAAACCTGCTGACGAAAGCCGGATAATTCTGACCCAGCGAAGCAAGAAGGCACAGCAGAACCAGTTCATCCCGTGTCGCCGTTTCTCCGGGCTGTTTCTGCGTCGTCAGTTCTGCCTGCTTCTGTTCCTCTCTCTTGATCCGGACCGTGTTTTCTTCCTTCGAGATCTCGGTCTTCCGCTTCGTTTCCGCCATGACCGACGCCGTGGAAACGCCCAGTATCTGCGCTGCCTGATAGGCAGCCCGCTCACGGAGGATCTCATTTGTTTCCCAGGACAGATACGTGGAAACCAGTTGCTGGAACTTGATCGGATCGAATTTCCCGTCCACCAGACTCTGCTTATGTGCCGAATCGACCAGGTAATCCAGTACCGGCATCGCCTGATCGACTACCTTCGCAAACTCTTCTTTCCCATATTCACGAATGAATTCATCCGGATCTTTCCCATTCGGAACCCTCGCCACGCGGATCTGCGTCGTCATCGCCGTATGTTTCTTCTTGCGGTCCATGAGCATCTTAAGACCTCGAAGCGCCGCATTCTGTCCGGCCCGGTCCGAGTCATAGAAGAGTACGACTTCCTCACAATACCGCTCCAGAAGATCCAGCTGCCTTTCTGTCAGCGCCGTACCAAGTGAAGCAACGGCATTCGTAACCCCTGCCTGATGCATGGAGATAACATCCATATAGCCTTCCACGACAATGATCTGCTTAGGTTTCGACTGTTTCGCGAAGTTCAGTCCATAGAGATTCCGCTGTTTTGAGAAGACGACCGACTCCGGAGAATTGACATATTTCGGCTGTCCGTCACCGATGATCCTTCCGCCGAATGCGATGATCTTACCCATAGAATCGAAGATCGGAAACATCAGACGGCCTCGGAAGAGATCGAAGATCCGTCCGTTCTTCGTAGAGAAAAGTCCTGATGCAACTATCTCTTCCTTGGTAAACTTTCTGTCTGTAAGGAAGCGGTACAGACCATTCCACTCATCCGGGGCATATCCCAGGCCGAAATTCGTCGCCGTTACATTCGAAATGGCGCGTTTCTGCAGGTATGCCCGGGCTGCTTCCCCCTTTTCGGACATATAACTCTTGTAGTAATAGACAGCGGCCGCCTTCAGTACTTCATATACCCGTTTTCTGAGATACTCTTCCTTCTGATACTTGGGATCATTCGTCTCCGGGATCTTCACACCCGCCCGTTCCGCCAGGAGGCGCAGCGCTTCCACATAACTTAGGTGTTCGATCTCCTGGATGAACTTGACCACGTCGCCGCCTTTATGACAGCCGAAACAGTAGAATATCTGCTTATCCGCCGTAGTGGATACCGAGAAAGAAGGAGTATCTTCCGAATGAAAAGGACAGAGCCCGAACATATTATGTCCCGAGCTCTTCGTAAACTGCACATACTGACCCACGACCGAAACAATATCGTTCCGGGAGATGATCTCCTCTACTACTTCCTGAGGGATTCTGCCGTGGCCGCCACTACTCATTTTTCCGTCCTTATCTTACTCCTTGAGGTTACCCAGTTCCGTCTCTTTCTGTTCTGACTGCGTTTCTGTATCCTTTTCTTCCGAAGATTCCTTCTTCTTCAGGACCAGTTTCTCTTTCTTCTCCTCTTTCGAAGCCGTATCTTCCGGCTTCGCATCACGGGAAACGATCGTACTGATTGCCGACTTCTTAAATGTCACCAAGGTATTGGCCGCCGAGGTCATGATCGTCACCTCGTCATCACGGATATTGGCTACTTTACCGACCAGACCGCCGATCGTGACCACCTGATCACCGACGCGCATCTTATCGATCTTCTCACGGAGCTCCTTCTCCTTCTTCCTCTGCGGTCTTAAAGCGATCACATACCAGAGAATGAAGAATACCGCGAAGATCGCCACCATAATCAGCATACTGCCGCCATCACCACCGGCCGGTGTCGCCGCATCTAAAACAAATCGAAACATCTATACTTTCCTCCCGTTTCTTAATACCTTTATTATTCGTCCCCGATCATGTCCTGCATGTCGTACATACCCGGGTTCTTTCCAACCATATATCTAGCTGCCGCCACAGCTCCTCTTCCGAAGACACTTCGGGTCTGGGCACTATGCGAGACCGTCAGGATCTCTTCGCCACCGATAAACATGACCTTATGCTCACCGACGATATTTCCACCGCGGATCGAATGGATCCCGAGCTCCTTCTTCTCACGCTGCGCTCTCTTCGACTGACGCTCATACACATACTCGAGCTGATTGTTAAGCGTCTCGTTCATCGCATCGGCGATCATCAGCGCCGTACCGGACGGAGCATCCAGTTTCTTATTGTGATGTTCCTCGACAAGCTCGATATCGAAATCCGGATACAGCTTCGCGGCCGCCTTCTTCACCAGATTGATGAGGACATTGATACCCAGAGACATATTTCCCGAATAGAACACACCCACCTTCTTAGAAAGAGCAGCAAGTTCAGCTTTCTGTTCTTCCGAAAGACCCGTCGTGCACATTACGATCGGCTTGTTTCTTTCTTCTGCCAGTTTGGTCACGTTGGCAAAAGCACTGACGTGGGAGAAATCGATGATGACATCGAATTCCTCCTGGCAGTCATTCGGATCCGTATAGATCGGGAAGGCCGAATGGGGGTTACTGACCACATCCGAACCGGCCACGATCGCTACATCGTCATACCCTTCACACATTTCCGTGATAACACGTCCCATACGGCCCATGCAGCCGCTCAGGAAGATTCTTACTTCAGACATAAATATACTCACTTTCTATCGCACGTCTTCCGCCCGGAAATCTTACTTCACCGCGCGGGAGAACTGACATATCCAAGATGATCAGAACTTCGGGTGGAAGGAGAAATCGTACTTCTTCATTACAGAAGCAAGATGAGCCTTACCTTCTTCACTCATGTCACAGAGCGGCATACGGCAGGAGCCGATATCCCAGCCGAGGATATTGAGCGCTTCCTTCACCGGGATCGGGTTCACATCCGAGAACAGTGCTTTTACAAGAGGAACGATCTCCGCCTGGATCTTCGCACTTCCGGCCACATCGCCGCTCAGGAACTTCATAACCATATCATGCATCGTCTCCGGGATAAGGTGGGATGCAACCGAGATCACACCCTTACCACCCATGGAAAGGAGCGGCACGACAAGACCATCCTCACCGGAATACAGGACAAGGTCATCTCCGCAGAGGTTCACGATCTCGGGGACCTGATTCATATTGCATTCCTTGACGGCAACGATATTCTCGATCTCCGACAGACGCTTATAGGTAGCGGGCGCGATATTCAGGTTCGTTCTCGAAGGAACATTATAGACGATGATCGGAAGATCCGTGACCTCGGCTGTCGCCTTGAAGTGACGGTAGATCCCTTCCTGGGACGCCTTATTATAATAAGGTGTGACAACGAGGAGCGCATCCGCACCGATGGCCGTAGCCTCACGTGCCAGCTTGATGCCATGGACCGTATCGTTACTTCCTGTTCCGGCAATGACCGGGACTCTCTTATCTACATATTCAACAACTGTACGGATCGTCGCCAGATGCTCTTCATCAGGCATTGTCGCCGCTTCGCCCGTGGTCGCTGCCACCACGATGGCATCTGTCTTATGTGCTAAATGGAAGTCGATCAAAGCCTTCAGTTTTTTCGTATCCACACCTCCTTCGTTAAAGGGTGTGATCAGGGCAACCGCCGAACCGACAAAAATGGGCTTCTTCATAACTCATGCCTCCATTTCTTCAAATTTTGATAATGTTGTTTTCCGCATCTACCGATGCCGGCTCCATGTATCATGAAGCCTTTTGAAAACTTATAAAATGATACCACCTACTATACAGAACCGTCAATTGCAATTATAATACTAGGCTATGAAAACATCTGATTTTTACTACGATCTACCTGAAGAACTTATTGCGCAGCACCCGCTCTCTGACCGGTCCGGTTCACGCCTGATGACCCTGGACGGCAGAACAGGCGCCGTTTCGCACATGCATTTTTCCGACCTGCCGTCCCTTCTTCATTCCGGCGACGTACTGGTCATCAATAATACTAAGGTCATCCCTGCCCGTCTCCTCGGTGTCAGAAGTGATACCGGCTCTGCCATCGAGCTGCTGCTCCTTCGGCGGATCGACGAGAACCACTGGGAGACCCTTGCCCGTCCGGGAAAGAAGATCCGTCCCGGCAAACGTATGACCTTTCTTCCCGGCCGTCTCGAGGCCGAGTGCGAAGAGGTCAAGGACGACGGCAATCGCATCATCCGCTTCGATTTCGATGGGATCTGGGAAGAGATCCTGGACGAAGCCGGCACGATGCCGCTTCCTCCCTACATCCATGAACAGCTACAGGACCAGAGCCGTTATCAGACCGTATATGCGAAAGAGACAGGATCTGCGGCAGCTCCGACCGCTGGGCTTCACTTCACGCCTCAGCTTCTTGACCAGCTCCGCGCAATGGGCGTAGAGATATGTGAGATCACGCTCCACGTGGGACTGGGGACCTTCCGGCCTGTTAAAGTAGAGGACATCTCCGATCACCATATGCATAGCGAGTGGTACGAACTTACCGAAGAGGCTTCATCTATTCTGCGTCGTGCCCGCCGAGAAGGTCGCCGCGTCATCGCCGTCGGCACCACATCCTGCCGCACACTGGAGACGGTAGCATCGAAAGACCCCGGCATGCATCCCTGCTCCGGGTGGACAGATATCTTCATCTATCCGGGCGTGGATTTCCACTGCATTGACGGACTTATCACGAATTTCCATCTTCCGGAGTCCACGCTCATCATGCTCGTTTCCGCATTTGCCGGTAAAGAACATGTCCTAGATGCATATAAGACCGCCGTAGCGGAGAAATACCGGTTCTTCAGCTTCGGTGATGCCATGTTTATTACGCCTGAGAAACCGCGTATCAAGAGTCCTCTGGAGGAGATCGAATGAGTAAATACCCCGTATATTACGAACATATCCATACCTGCAAGCAGTCCGGTGCACGTCTCGGCCGTGTTCATACACCTCACGGCACCTTCGACACCCCGGTATTCATGCCGGTCGGCACCCAGGCCACGGTCAAGGGCATGTCTCCTGAAGAAGTCGAGAGCATGGGGGCACGCATCATTCTGTCGAACACTTATCATCTCTGGATGCGTCCGGGAAACGAGATCGTCAAGAAGGCAGGCGGACTTCACACCTTCATGAACTGGAAACACTCCATCCTCACAGACAGTGGCGGATTTCAGGTCTTTTCCCTGGCCCGTCCGAAGGATATTAAGGAAGAAGGAGTACACTTCAAGTCCCATATCGACGGCTCCGCCCATCTTCTTACACCTGAACTGTCCATGCAGATCCAGAACGATCTGGGCTCCGATATCATCATGGCTTTTGATGAATGCTGTGCATGGCCGAGTGAGCACAAATATGCGAAGCAGTCTCTCGAACGGACGACCCGATGGCTCGAACGCTGTATCAAGGCACATCAGAATCCGGACAGGCAGGCGCTCTTCGGCATTATCCAGGGCTCCTGCTATGCCGATCTTCGTAAGCAGAGTGCCAGGGAGATCACCTCTTTTGATCTTCCGGGGTACGCCATCGGCGGTCTTTCCGTAGGTGAACCTGCCGAACTGATGTACGAGATGCTCGAGGAGACGGTTCCTCTCATGCCGGAAGATAAACCTCGTTACCTGATGGGTGTCGGCACGCCTGACTATCTGATCGAGGGCGCGATCCGCGGCATCGATATGTTCGACTGTGTCCTCCCTACCCGTATCGGACGGAACGGAACGGTCCTTACGCACGACGGCAGACTGATCGTCCGCGATAAGAAAAGCGCGGAAGACTTCCGCCCCATCGAAGAGGGCTGCACCTGCTATGCGTGTCAGAACTACAGCCGCGCCTATGTACGACACCTTCTCAAGGCCGGCGAAATGTTCGGATTACGTCTTTGCTCCTGGCACAATATTCACTTTCTTCTGCATCTCATGGAGGATGTCAGGAAAGCAATCGCCGAGGACAGGCTTCTGGATTTCAGAGACGAATTCTTCGCAAGATACTACCACAAGTAACGGCGTCAGTTCCGTATTTCATCTGTTAATGTCTTCACGATCATAGTGAAGTTAAGCGTCACACGTTCCAGTTCGGCTTCATCGTCACATGTGGCGATGACTGCGTAGTAGGCGCCGTTCAGATTCATGACACATACCGTACATTCGATGATAGATTCCTCATCATAGATATCGGTCAGCGTGTAGTTGCGGATACGCATCTCGATGTTCGGACGAATGATCGGTGTAACGGACGTATAACCGCCAAACTTATAAGTGGCACCGAGCACCTGCTCGGCAGCAGTACAGGCATTCGAGATCGAACTCTGATCCGGAAGATGAACGATATGTATCTTACAGTCTTTCTCCTCCAGTCCGGGCATAATAACGTCGAGGCAATCGAGATTATTACCGATCGTTACTGTGTCTATCGAAGAGATTTCCCGGGTGTTGTATAGGAATCCCGGCCAGGATTCAGAAAGAGAATAATCGTAAGAAGACGGCTGCTCTGTATCTTCTCTTACACTCTGGAATACAGCCTTAATGTCCTCCCAGTCCTCTGAAGAATACATGCCATACTCATCGATCGGCATCACACCGAGGATAATAAACACGCCCTTATCGGCTTTTCTCTCCTGTGCCATGAACGTTACGTCCACAGTCGCATCATGAAGCTTACCTGTCGCATCAAATTCCAGCATATAGGAACCACTGCCCATGATATGGGCATAGAAGTATTCGGGATCGACCTTCACATCCTCAAGCCCGATATTCTCAAGATAACTCTTGATCACATTATCACTTTGCGCAATGAAATCATTCAGCGTTTCCACACGATAATCATTTACTCTGGTTACCGCATCTATATACAAAGAACATCTCTGATCGTCCCTGACCAGGGTGAACAGACCGTTGTCATTCGTAAAGCTGAACTTGCTGTTCGCAATGAACGACAGTAATCTTGAGGAGTCGGTATATATCTTATCCTCGCCATTTTCAGTAATCTCCGGATCCGGAACCGTTTCCGAAGGCGCAACTGTCGTCTGCTTCGGTTCCTTCGTCGTTTTCTTCGTCGTTTTTCTGGATGTCGTCTCCGTCGGCCCCCACTCATAGTTTTCCGTGATATAGTTCCCGATTGGGAACGCCGCGATGGCCAATGCCACCACACCCATTAGGATATAGGTCACGGGTCTCTTCCAGATACTCTTTTTCTTCTTTGTTTCAGGTTTAGAGACCTCCATTGATTCCGGCGTCTCCTTCTTTCCGCCTTCACCGGCAAGGATCGAAGGAGAGATCATCTTCTGGGGTGAATAGGGCTGCTGGATCTGATCCTGATCCATGCCGACCGTCTTTCCCTGGACCATCTCGCCGTCCTTGACATTGACTGCTCCCGTTGGGAAGGCATCAGCAGATGCAGCCGTTACAGGCGAAGCCATGTAGGAAACAGAAGGTGCCACCGCCTGGTTTCCGGTAAGTGCCATCGAGAAAGAAGCCATATCCGGGAAACGTCCCGAAGCATGGACCGACAGTGCTTTCATCAAGGCATCATTCGCGTATTTCGGCATCTCGACGCCAAGATCAATCGGCGAAACCAGTGTATCCTCATGTACACGCTCGATGGCATCCGGTGGCATCACCCCGGTCAGGATCAGATACATCGTTGCCGCCAGAGCATACTCATCCGACCACGGGCCCTGGTTTCCATGTTTTCTATACTGTTCTTCCGGCGCGAAGCCATGCTTCAAGATGATGGATTTACTCTTCTCCGTATCGATGGCGAGACGTGCGGCACCGAAGTCGAGAAGTCTAGTCGAGCCATTTCGCATCACGACGATATTATCCGGACTGATATCTCTATGCAGAAGATTATGTGCATGCACATGCGCAAGAGAGTCAATAACAGGCAGAAGGAGATACAGCGCTTCATTATAGGAGAGCTTGCCGCCTTTATTCTGCGTGTATTTCATAAGATCGACACCTTCGATATACTCCATAACGAAGTACGCCGTGCTATTCTCACGGAAGTAGTCCTGTACTGTCACGATGTTCGGCACATCACGGAGTTTCGCCAGAAGCCTTGCCTCATCGAGGAACTTCGTCGCACCCGTATCGAATTTCGCCTGCTCATCCGGCGAGCTGACCGTCATGGTATAGCGGTCCGAATCACGAAGCGCAATACCGGAAGGCAGGAATTCCTTCACGGCCACCGCGATCTCGAGCGTCATGTCAAAAGCAAGATAGGTAACACCGAAGCCGCCGACGCCTAAGACGCGTCCGGTCAGATAACGGCCATTGAGGATCGTTCCGATCGGAAGAGCGACGAAAGGATGCTTCGCCGTCGAAAGATCGTAGCCACAATGTGGACATGGACCTATATTGTTATGTTCTTTAAAACATCCGAAACAAAGATTACTTGTATCCATGACCTTAACCTGCCAGTTTGAAATAAGTTACTAAAGTAATATTGTCGCCCTTAAGGTGACTTCTCTGCGTCGCCCGAAGGAGCATCTTCTTCGCCCAATCCTCCGCATGAAATGATTTATGCAGATCGATGAGCATTTCTGTCTCATACACATATTCCCAGAGTCCGTCCGAGCATACCAGGATCGCATCTCCTTCTTCCATGGCGAACTCTTCTTCATGCGGTTCGATCGTCTCTTTCTGACCGACGCATACCGTCATGCCCGTACGGCCATCCTGCTCGCGGATCCCTTCATAATCCAGTTCACCACGTAAGAAAGCCTTATATATAGGCGTATCATCAACCGAATGATGCACAAGCGCCCCATTCGAGAAATGGTAAATGTGAGAATCCCCCACATTCGCCCAGCTGCAGCGTCCGTCAGCGATCTTTACCACGCAGAGCGTCGCACCTGCCCGGCGCAGATCCACATTATCAAACTGCATTTCACGGAATTTCCGATTCGCGATATGACAGACAGAAGCGGGAGACTCTCCCTGAAGGAAAGCCTCCATCGCCGCATCTGTTATGATCTTCGAAGCCTGATCACCACTGGGAAGGCCATTTAATCCGTCACTTAGCACGATCAGTACCTGATCGTCGTGCTCGATGACCTGCGCATAGTCACAGTTCGGCTCGTGGCCGCCTACATTGGTGTATGAGTAATGATTCATCTTTACCTCAATCCTTCGTCATCTCAGGACTTGTTCTTCTTATTCTTACCGTCACCCTCTTCTCTGTCCACCATGAACTCGTTTGCCTTATCGGCAAGAGCGAATGTGGAGCCAGGCAGAAGCTGCTCAGGAACACCCTTGGTAAGCTTACGTCCATCGCTCAGATATGTGCCATATGTAGAGCCATTATCGGTGAGGATGAAAGCCTTGGTTCTGGCATCGAAGTAGATGGAACAGTGATTCGAGCTGATACCGGGCGTTTCTTCCGGGAATACGATCGTGCAGGAATGCTGGTCACGGCCGATCGTCATCGTCTGACCGGTCACCTCATATTTCTGGCCTGCGAAGACACCCTTCGTGCAGTAAAGGAACGACTTCTTTCCGTCATCCTGCTCGCCGACCATGACGACCTTCTTATTCCCAACGATAAAGAGGATCAGGAGTACTACGGCACAGGCTGCTGCGATTGCACAGAAAAGAAGGAACTTGTTTCTGGTCTCGTTCACTTCTGCTTCCGCATCTTCTACTGCCGCATCGTGCTTCTTATCGAACTTCTTCTGCTCGGATTCGATCTTCTTGTCGATCTCTTTGAGATATTCTTTACTTGTTTTGTACTTAATACCGTACTCATCCAGCTTCGCTGTGATCTCATTCGAGACGATCGAGAAGTTTACACTCTCCGATTCCGGATTGCCCAGAGTATTCATCGCAATGAAGAAACCGTTCTCGTCAAGCAGAGGTCCGCCGGAGTTACCGTGCGAGATAAATGTATCGTGCTGGAACGTCTTGTAGTAGAAGTTATATCCCTGATAGGAAGGTGTAAAGTTGACCTTCGAGATAACGCCGCTGGAAACCGTCTGACCGTTGATGTCACCGATAAAGTTTCCATCGAAGTCCATCGACTTATCCGGATATCCGATGGCCGTACACTTCTCACCTGTTGCGACCTCATCAGAATCACGGATAATGACCGCTTTTCTCGAATCGATCGGCTCCGGGATCTTCAGAATCGCCATATCCAGATTCTGATCATACTGATAGAAGACCACTTCCGGGACCTGATACTCCAGATCATCGAAATAGATAGCGATGTCGTATCCATTCTCCACATGATCCTGTACTACGTGACCGTTAGTTACGAAATACTGGACTTTACCATCCGGATCCCCTACTGCATACGATGAACCGCAGGAACCGGAACCGTTCTGCAAACAGAGCACGAATGCAACAGACTTCTGGTTCTCGTCAGGTGTAAAACCTCTCTTGACATCCTTCGCCTGAAAAGATTCACTCTTGATCTCATCAAGCTCGTCCTGCGCATCTCGCCACGGCTTAAAATTGCGGAATGCCATAAAACCGGATCCGGCTATAGCAACGATCAAGAGGAACATGAAAATCCTTCTAACCCACTTCATATTCTATTACCTCCTATTTCATGCACAGCGAAAACTATAGCTGTGTAGTTATCCTGATAACGTTTGTTCTTCGTCATGATTCCTTTTTCAAGAAGCTCGGCACACTCTGACGGATCATGTTTCATGGCTTCACGGATCTCCTCGAAAGAAAGCGTATCGCTGATTCCATCCGAGCACAATAGATATACATCGTTGTCCTTGACCTGCCATGGAATGATCGAATAGTCCGGATTGACATGTTTCGCGCCCATGAACTCCGTAAGCGCCGGTGCATCTTTATGCCCAAGTGCCTGTTCTACGGCGAGCGCTCCGTCCACAGCGCGCATCAGAAGAGTATTTCCATACTCCTGACGGATATTCATGGCGTAGATACGGCCATCCCGCAGAAGCAGAAGATCACTGTCTCCGACGGACGCGAACCACATCTTATCTTCCTTAATATAGGTGATGATCACGGTCGTTCCGCCCCGGCCGGCATAATCCCCGAAAATGTCATTGGAAAGAGAATCCAGGATCCAGCCGTCCTTCAGTTCATCAAAAGAATACGGGAATTCCGCTATGATGTCACTGACAAGCTTATTTGATATGGCCGCGCCTGCATCAAGACCGCCCATACCATCGCAAAGGACCGCCAGGAAACCCTTCTCTTTCCATTTCGATGTAGGAGAAAAAGCGAACGCATCCTGCTGTTCCTCTCGATCCCCTGTGCCCTGACAGTTACCGATCTCAATACGGAATTTACCATTATCCATAACCAGACTCTTTCGTACCGGTTCTTCCTCTTTCGGCTGCTCTTTCATCTGCTCATTCGACGGAACCTTCTTTTTCTTGGCATGACGAAGAATCATCACGATCAGAACGATCAGCAGGATCGCTCCGAGACAGCCGATAAAGACCCAGCGCATCTCACTTAGGTACTTGAGGAATGTATCCTTGATTTTGTTCAGATCCATTACCATGCGAACTTCTCACTGCAGACCGGAATAAACAGCATCCTCGTCTGTCCGATACCGATAATGTCGTAGAGCTTGAGTTCCTGCTCAGCGTTAATGAAAGTGCCGTTAACAGATACTTTCTTCTCCGGATCACCCTGCGCAACTGTATAACGGAGCGAATCCTTATCGTACGAGATGATCGCATGCGGGCTTCTCGATACGGAATTATCACGGAAAAGCGCGATCTCATAGTTCTTCTGGCGTCCCACTACTGCACGGTTCTCCTGGAATACGAAGCTTGCTCCCGTCATCGGTCCGTCCACACATACGACAAAAGCTCTGGCATGTACCCTAGGCAGATAATCCATATCGGATTCCGTCATGGCAACGGTGGCATTCGGATCTCTCGGGTTCGTATCCACAAACATCGGACCCGGTACCGGTGCGGCTATCGGAGCTACCGGAGCCATAGGAGCCGCCGGCGCCACGGATGCAGCCATCGGTGCCGGCTCCGGTTCAGAAACAGGTGCTACGGCAACTTCCGGAACGGGTTCAACGACAGGTGTATCCTCCACTACCGGTGCCGGTTCAGCAACAGGCACTACGTCAAGTACCGGTGCAGGTTCTACCACCGGAGCACTTGGTGCCGGCGGCGGTACAGGTGCACCCGGCATCGGAGCTCCCGGAATGGGAGCACCCGGCATCATTCCGGGAATTGGCCCGCCCGGGAAACCGAACGCTGCAAATGCAGCCGCTTCAGCCTGTCCCGGCTGAGAAGATGCGACCGGCTGACCCTCTCCACCCGGAATCGGGAAAGTCGCACCCGTATCATTCGGAATCGGAGTCGGATTCTCTTTCACGCCTAACCCGGTTACTGCATATGGTCTGTCCGGATTAGACTGATAATACGTTTCTTCAGAAGCGAGCGGTGTCGGATGATCAGAAACGCCAAGACCCGTCACCGGAATATCTGCAGAAATCTCTTCTGTCAGCACTCTTTCCGGTGTATCCGATACTCCGTTAAAAGGAATCTCTGCGCTAAGATCTGCAGTATAAGAAGGGATCGGACGCTGAATCGGCTCTGCCGGTGCAGCCATCGGAGCAACCGGTGCCACCTGCAGGACCGGTGTTTCAAATTGAGCAGCCGGTGCAGGCGCAACTACAGGAGCCGCAACAGGTGCCATGCTCGGAAGGCCATTCGGCGAGGGAGACGGAACATATTCAGGAGCACTCTGCTCGCTGATAGCAACGGTCTTATGCACGACCGGCATGGTTTCCTCGAAGTTCTCGATGGCAACTGTCTTACTGATCGAAGGTTCTACCTCTACGCCTTCCACGGCAACTGTCTTGCCACACGAGGGAGTCGGGAGCGCCATATTAGGGGCTACCGGCGGAGTTACCGCTCTCGGTTTATTCGATGCCTGACTGCAATAAGGGCACTCTGCAAATCGATTCTCATCAAAGAAATGTCCGCGTACACATTGGATCATACCGCAATTACCTCGCAAAAGTATTATTCTCTATTCTATCGTATTTGTATGTAAAAGTACAACAAACAAATCAAAAAGATGCGAGATTCTTTACCACGCACTCCTTCTCGCAAGAATGAAAATACTTGCAGATCGTCAGTTCTGGGAAGCGAGGATCTTCTGGATGGCCGTCCATGTGACATACATGGCCATATAACTTGTAAACCCAAAGGAAAAG
>Ga0310691_10000721_pt1 | contig 57564 bp, 43 predicted proteins | sample 176DNAGHGlowgp2_FD_203887 | JGI IMG/M metagenome (GOLD analysis project Ga0310691, IMG submission 203887) | Sheep rumen microbial communities from Palmerston North, Manawatu-Wanganui, New Zealand - 1766 DNA GHGlow gp2 (v2) (version 2) | ecosystem: Host-associated > Mammals > Digestive system >... | reverse complement strand
CCATGTGGAGAAAAAACTTTCTCTTCTTCCAGTCTGAAAACGGTGCCAGGGCAGGTGCGACCCTGTATTCGATCATCCTCACGGCCAAAGCCATCGGCCTGAATCCAGAGCAGTATCTGATGACGCTCCTCAAGCGCCTCAAGAAGACACCCGAGAGCCGCTGGGAAGAGCTCCTTCCGTGGAACAGCCCCAAGCTGGAGCCCTTCTCGGACGACGAATACTAATCGATTTGACAGCAGGCACTTCATCCTGCCATGCTACCACCCCTGTTGGGTTCGTCTAGGTACGTATTTGCTGGGACAGATGCGGCGCAATGCCACCCGCTTTCTGTCTGCGCTTGAACCCGGCATGCGGCTCGCAGACCTTAGCCGACCTCCTCCATCCCTCGCCAGCGCCGTCGGCGACAGCGTAGGAGCCCCGACGCAACAAGCCCACCGCCGGCTGACGCACCCGACTTGCCACCCTGGGAGCCCCCCCCGCGCCCGGCGCCGGTAAAGCCCGGCATTTTTCCATAGCCATTTAGGCAAAGCGATCTTATATTGGTAAATGCGCCACGCGCCTCGGCGAACGGGGTCCAGGGCCTTTTCAAGGCCTGCCCTGCACGCTGCGGAAGCGCTCCGGCGCCCTCCGCCACTCATCTTCCGGACTCTTCTTCCGGACTCTTCCGAACGAGGCTACACGACATGCAAAGCTCCAGCTCCAAACGAGACGACCGCGACGTCATCGACGTAGAAGTCGTCGGCCAGGAGGAGAACGCCGGCTGGCGCCAGGACGGCGCGGGCCAGCGCTCGACCTACGTCCACATGACCTCGTCCATCGCCCAGGCAAACCGGGACAGGTCCATCTCCACCTTCGTCACCTTCTTCCTGCTCTTCTTCTGCCTCTTCCGCTGGGGCTTCCTTGCGGGCCTCGGCTTCTGCTTCTTCATGGCCATCGGCACCGGCATCGGCATCTGGCACAACATGCGCTGCGTGCTCGAAGGCCGCAAGCCCGAGCCCTGGATCGCCCGCATCGCCAACTGGACCATCTCCATGGCGCTGGTGGCATGGCTGGTCTAGACCTGGACGAAGCTCCCGGCTGGAAGGTCTACCTCCTGCGCTGCGCCGACGGCACGCTCTACTGCGGATCGACCGTCGATCTGGCGCGCAGGCTGGCCCAGCACAACGGCGAAACCGCCGGCGGCGCCCGCTACACCCGCTCCCGCAGGCCCTGCGAGCTCGCCTGCTTCGCCCCCTGTCCCGACAAGTCCTCGGCGCTGAGGCTCGAGGCGCAGATCAAGCGCCTTGCCCGCAAGGACAAGATAGCGGCTCTCGAGGGCCATCTTCCCCGCTCCTGACGCACCTCCACCATTATGATCTCCCTCTCCGTCGCCATCTCCTTCTTTGCCACCGCCATCCTCCTGGCCTATGCGCCGGGACCTGACATCGTCTTCGTGCTCGCCCAGTCCGCCGTCTACGGCGCCAAGGCCGGCCTTGCCACCACCTGCGGCCTCATGACCGGCCTGTGCGTGCACACAGCACTGGTGACGGCGGGCGTGGCAGCCCTCATACAGGCCTCGCCCACGGCCTTTCTCCTCTTGAAGGCCGCAGGCGCCCTCTACCTGCTCTACCTCGCCTGGCTTTCCTGGCGGGCCGGGGCCATGCGCGCTGACGGCGTGAAGCCGGCCTTTCCCGGCTGCCTTGCCCTCTACCGGCGCGGCATCTTCATGAACGTCACCAATCCCAAGGTCTCGATCTTCTTTCTGGCCTTCCTGCCGCAGTTCTGCGATCCGGCCAGAGGAAGCGTAGCCTGGCAGTGCCTGCAGCTGGGGCTGATCTTCATGCTGGCAACGCTCGTGGCCTTCTCCTCGGCCGCCCTGCTTGCAGGCCGCATCTTCTCCAGGTTCAACGCCAGCGCCAAGGGGCAGATCATCCTCCAGAAGTGCTGCGCCCTCATCTTTGCGGGCCTGGCCGTCCTGCTTCTGGCCTCCCAGGCCTAAAGCCCCCGGCGTTTCAGCCGATAGGAAGACATGCCTTCCTCCCGCTTCCAGGCGGCCGCAGGAGGAAGCAACGCGCCCAGCCGCCGCAAGGCACCGGTTTGCCACATGGATACGCACAAAAAGCATCTTGTCGCCCTGCGCGACCTCCCGCCCCAGGGCAAGGACTTCCTCGTCAGCGATCTGGCCGTCTGGTCCGAGCCCATCAAGGAATTCCACATGGACTGCCGCCTCGAGGGCATCCCGGAGATGGACCTGAACATCCTGCCCTCCACCGAGGGCTGGCTTCTGCGCGGAACGGTGCGGGCGAACGTGGTCGTTCCCTGCTCGCGCTGCGCCAAGGACACGCCCCTGGTCATAGCCGAGGCCTTCGAGGACTACATCCAGATGCCCGACGAAGAGGGGACGCTTCCTGAAGACGCGCTCTCCGAGGGCGACGACCATCTCCTCTTCGACCACGGCGCGGTCCTGCTCGACCTGGCGGCCGTGGCCTGGGAGCAGTTCGCGCTGGCGCTTCCGCCGACGCCCCTCTGCGATCCGGCCTGCAAGGGCCTGTGCCCCACCTGCGGCCAGGATCTCAACGCCGGCCCCTGCGGCTGCGTGCACGACGAGGGCGACCCGAGACTGGCCAAGCTCCGGGGGCTCAAGCTGAAGAAGAGCTAGACACGGCCCCGATTGTCTGCTATTTATCCCTCCTTTGAAAAACCACCCGTTATCAGCGGGTTGGACACTGCCCAAGCATCGGCCACAAGGCCACCCGGACTTCCCGCCTGAAATTCCCGTCCGAAATTCCCGCAAGGAAGGCCCGTCCGGCAGAACAATCTTCGCAAGCGTCATTGAAGGAGAAATACCATGGCTGTTCAGCAGAATAAAAAATCCCGCGCCCGCAAAGGCAACCGCCGCTCCCACGATCGCGTCGCCATCCCCGCCGTGATCTACTGCAGCTCCTGCGGCACCCCCACCCTTCCCCACTGCGTCTGCCCCACCTGCGGCAAGTACAAGAACAAGGCTGTCGTAGTGAAGAAGGCGCAGGCCGAACAGGCGTAATTCGTCTATGCGGACACCAGCAGCCGTCAAGGAACGCATCCGTTTCACGTGTGACGCTTGAAGGCCTGCTTCCCCTCGGCTTTGGCGCGCAAGCGCCGAAACGGAAAGGGAAGCGGGCTTTCGGCGCATGAACCGGTTCCAGCGGCGGGCTGGCCGCACCTTTGTCAACGCAGCAACTCCAGGGAGGCGGCGCACGCACCCCGGGCCCCAGGCCGGGACAGCCAAGCCGACGCAACGATGAGCGATCGCCCAGTTATCGCCGTGGACGCCATGGGTGGCGACTTCGGCCCCGCCGTGCTCGTGCCAGGAGCCATCGAAGCCTCGCGCCTCTACGGCGTGAAAGTGCTCCTCGTGGGCGACACGCCGAAGATGGCGCGCGTCGCGGAGGGCATCGACTGCACGGGCGCAGAGTTCGACTACGTCCAGGCGGACGAAGTGGTGCTCATGAACGAGCGTCCTGCGGACGTGCTCAGGCGCAAGAAGAACTCATCCATCCAGATTGGGTGCCGGCTGGTGCGCGAAGGCAAGGCCGATGCCGTGGTCAGCGCAGGCCACTCGGGCGCTGCCGTCGCCTGCGGCATGTTCATCATCGGCCGCCTCAAGGGCGTGGAGCGCCCTGCCCTGTGCACCCTGCTCCCCACGGAGAAGAAGCCCGTCATCGTGCTCGACGTGGGCGCCAACGTCGACTGCCGCCCCTACCACCTCTTCCAGTTCGGGCTCATGGGCGACGCCTTTGCGCGCGACATCCTGAACTACGCCTCCCCCAGGGTGAGCATACTCTCCATCGGCGAGGAGGAGGGCAAGGGCAACAGCCAGGTCAAGGAATCCTACGAGCTCCTGAAGCTGGCCAAGAACCTGAATTTCATCGGCAATGCGGAAGGGCGCGACATCTTCACCGGCGACGTGGACGTCGTGGTCTGCGACGGCTTCGTCGGCAACATCGTCGTCAAGATGGGCGAAGGCCTCGCCATGGCCCTGACCCGCATGCTCAAGAACGTGTTCAAGTCGAACCCGCTCGCCATGCTGGGCGGCCTGCTGGCCCGCGGCGCCTTCCGGAAGTTCAAGCGCACCATCGACTACGCCGAATACGGCGGCGCCCCCCTGCTCGGCCTCAAGCGCCTCGCCATCGTCTGCCATGGCAAATCCAATTCCAAAGCCATGACGAGCGCCATCCGCATGGCTGCCACCTTTGTGCGCAAGAACACCCAGGAAAAGCTTGCCGAGACCATCCAGACCAACGAGGAACTCACGCGCGTGCACAGGCAGCTGAACGCCTAGCCCCGGCGTCCCGGCAGGCTCTGGACGGGCCTGCAAGGCTTGTGCTTGGCGTGGCGGTACGCTATGTTTCCCGAAAAACAGTAGAGGTGAAGCTGTGACCCCCCTTTCCCCCGAAAAAGCCACTGCCGTCGTCACCGGCGGCTCGCGCGGCATAGGCAAGGCCTGCGCCCTCGAGCTGGCCAAGGACGGCTGGCAGGTTATCCTGACCTACGTGAGCCGCCCCGAGGCCGCCGAGCAGACGGTGGCTGAAATCGAGGCTCTTGGCGGCTGCGCCAAGGCCTGCCAGCTGGACGTGGCGGATTCCGCGGCCGTGGCGGCCTTCTTCAAGGACGAAGTCAAGGGCAAGGTCAACCTCGGCTGTCTCGTGAACAATGCCGGCGTGACCCGCGACGGCTTCCTCGTGCGCATGAAGGACGAGGACTTCGACGCCGTCGTCGGCACCAACCTCAGGGGATGCTTCCTCTGCACGCGCGAGGCCGCCAAGATCATGACCAAAAACCGCGCCGGCGCCATCGTCAACCTGGCCTCGGTCGTGGGCCAGATGGGCAATGCCGGCCAGGCCAACTACGCGGCCTCCAAGGCCGGCATCATCGGACTCACCAAGTCCAACGCCAAGGAGCTGGCCATGCGCGGCGTGCGCGTCAACTGCGTGGCGCCCGGCTTCATCGACACCGAAATGACCAAGGCGCTTCCCGAAGAGCAGCGCAGGCTCTACGAGGAAAGCATCCCCCTCAAGCGCCTCGGCACGGCCGAAGACGTCGCCCAGGCGGTGGCCTTCCTGGCCTCGCCCAAGGCCAGCTACATCACGGGCCACGTGCTCGCCGTCAACGGCGGCATGTACTGCTAGCACGCAACACGCAGGGGGTCCGGGCTCCCTGCGCATCATGAACATTGCTCTTTTCAAGGAGAACACCATGTCCGAAGTTTCCAGCAAAGTGACCAAGATCATCGTTGACCAACTCGGCGTCAGCGCCGACGAAGTCAAGCCCGAAGCCTCCTTCGTCGAAGACCTCGGCGCCGACTCCCTGGATCTCACTGAACTGATCATGGCGATGGAAGAAGAGTTCGACATCGAAATCGCCGACGACGATGCGCAGAAGATCCAGAAGGTACAGGACGCCGTCAGCTACATCGAAAGCAAGAAAGGCTAGTCTTCTCGCAAGACCGGCGCTCATACCAATGCATCGACAGGGGGCGGGACTTGTCCCGGCCCCTTTTTCATAAGGAAGGAGCTCCAATGACCCGTCCCCGCGTAGTCATCACGGGCGTTGCCGGCGTGACGCCCCTCGGCCTCGACATGGAAACCACCTGGAAGGGCATCCTTGCCGGCGAGTCCGGCATCGGCCCCATCACGCTCTTCGACGCGAGCGAGTACAAGGCGCAGATCGCCGGCGAAGTGAAGGGCTTCGATCCCGAGAAGTACATCTCCAAAAAGGAAGCCCGCCACCAGGACCGCTTCACCCAGATAGCCCTGGCCGGCGCGGCGCAGCTCATGGAGGACTCCGGGTTCAAGGTCTCGCCCGAGAACGCGGAGGACACGGCCTGCATTCTGGGCGTCGGCATTGGCGGCCTGCGCACCATCGAGGTCAACCACGAGAAGCTGCTCAAAAGCGGGCCCGGCAAGATTTCCCCCTTCATGATCCCGGCCTTCATCGCCAACATGGCGCCCGGCCTCATCGCCATCAAGTACGGTCTGCGCGGCCCCAACGCCGTGGTCACCACGGCCTGCGCCTCCGCCACCCATGCCATAGGCCAGGCCTACTCCGAGATCGTGCTCGGCCGCGTGCGCGCCTGCGTCACCGGCGGCGTGGAGTCGGCCGTCACGCCCGTCGGCATCTCCGGCTTCTGCGCCCTCAAGGCCCTGTGCACGGACCACAACGACGATCCGACGCACGCCTCCCGCCCCTTCGACGCCAAGCGCAACGGCTTCGTCAGCGGCGAGGGCTGCGGACTGCTCATGCTCGAGCGCCTCGAGGACGCCCAGGCCCGCGGCGCGAAGATCTACGCCGAAGTCGTGGGCTGCGGCGCCTCCTGCGACGCCTTCCACATGACCGCCCCCGACGAGGACGGCAGCGGCATGGCCATTTCCATGCAGCGCGCGCTCAAGGACGCGGGACTGCCGCCCGAAGCCATCATCCACATCAACGCCCACGCCACGTCGACCTACCTGAACGACCTGTGCGAGACCAGGGCCATGAAGATGTGCTTCGGCGAGCACGCGAAGAAGCTGCGCATCTCCGCCACCAAGTCCATGACCGGCCATCTGCTCGGCGGCGCCGGCGGCATCGAAGCCTGCTTCACCGCCCTCGCCCTGCGCGACCAGGTGGTGCCCGGCACCATCAACCTGAACGACCCCGACCCCGAGTGCGATCTGGACTACACGGCCGACGGCACCAAGCACGCGGACTTCGAGTACGCCATGTCCAACAACTTCGGCTTCGGCGGCACCAACTCGAGCCTCATCTTCAAGCGCTGGGACGCCTAGCGCCACCCAACAAGGAACACGCCTCATGGACGAAATTCTCCTCCAAGATCCGGAGCTCGCGCAGGCCATCGTGCAGGAAAGCGACCGCCAGATCAGCAAGCTGGAACTCATTGCCTCCGAAAACTTCGTTTCTCCCGCCGTGCGCCAGGCGCAGGGCAGCGTCCTGACCCACAAGTACGCCGAAGGCTATCCGGGCCACCGCTACTACGGCGGCTGCGAATACGTCGACGTGGCCGAAAACCTGGCCATCGAGCGCGCCAAAGCCCTCTTCGGCTGCGGCTACGCCAACGTCCAGCCCCACTCCGGCTCCCAGGCCAACATGGCCGCCTACCTCTCGGTCATCCAGCCGGGCGCGACCATACTCGGCATGAACCTCTCCCACGGCGGCCACCTCACCCACGGCAGCCCCGTGAACTTCTCCGGGCGCCTCTTCAACATCGTCGCCTACGGCGTGTCCAGGGATACCGGCCGCATCGACTACGACGAGGTCGAGGCCCTGGCCAGGGAGAAGCATCCCGACGTCATCATGTGCGGCGCCTCCGCCTATCCCCGCGTCATCGACTTCGAGCGCTTCCGCAAGATAGCCGACGAAACGGGCGCCAAGCTCATCGTGGACATGGCCCACATCGCGGGCCTGGTCGCCGCGGGCGAGCACCCCTCCCCGGTGCCCCACGCCCACATCGTGACCACCACCACGCACAAGACCCTGCGCGGCCCCCGCGGCGGCATGATCCTCTCCAGCGAGGACATGGCCAAGAAGATCAACAGCCAGATCTTCCCCGGCATCCAGGGCGGCCCGCTCATGCACGTCATCGCGGCCAAGGCCTGCGCCTTCGGCGAGGCCCTGCGTCCCGCCTTCAAGGCCTATTCCGCCCAGGTGGTCAAAAACGCCGCCGTGCTCGCCAAGGTCCTCATGGACGGCGGCTACAGCCTCGTCAGCGGCGGCACCGACAACCACCTCATGCTCATGGACCTCACGGCCAAGGACTTCACCGGCAAGGACGCCGAGCACGCCCTCGATCTTGCGGGCATCACCGTCAACAAGAACACGGTGCCCTTCGAGACCAGGTCTCCCTTCGTCACCTCCGGCATCCGCCTCGGCACCGCGGCCCTCACCACGCGGGGCATGAAGGAAGCCGACATGGAGACCGTGGGCCGCTTCATCGTCACCGTCCTCGACAGCATCAAGGACAATACCGTGATCGAGAAGACCAGAAAGGAAGTGGAGGACTTCGCGAGGTCCTTCCCGCTCTTCACCTGGTAGCCCCGGCCGCCGGCCATTTTGCACGCGCCAAGGGAGGCCGGCCGCAAGCCGGCCTCCCTTTCGCCCCCCTCAAGCCCCCGAGCGGGAAAGCCCCCGGAGCACGACCATGGCAGACGCCGTCCCGCATGAGCGCATTTCCTGGCAGGAGTACTTCCTGCGCATCACCTACATGGTGAGCGAGCGATCCACCTGCCTGCGCCGCAAGGTGGGCGCCATTGCCGTCAAGGACAGGCGCATCCTCGCCACGGGCTACAACGGCGCGCCGTCCGGCGTGCCCCACTGCCTGGAAACGGGCTGCCTGCGCGAGCGCCTCGGCATCCCCTCGGGCAAGAACCACGAAATCTGCCGCGGCATCCACGCCGAGCAGAACGTCATCATCCAGGCAGCCACCCACGGCATCTCCATCCAGGGCGCCGAGATCTTCTGCACCACCTTTCCCTGCACCCAGTGCTGCAAAATGCTCATCAACTGCGGCGTCGCCTGCATCCACTACTGCGAAAGCTATCCCGACTCGCTGGGCGAAGAGCTGCTCAGGGAGGCGGGCGTGCCCATCGACAAGCTCCCCAAGCCCGAAGGCCTGTAAGATGCCCCACTCTCCCCTCGACGACGCCATGCGCCTTGCCATAGGCGAGGCCAGGAAGGGACGGTTCACCGCCTGCCCCAATCCCACCGTCGGAGCCGTGCTCATCAAGGACGGCGAAATCCGCGCCAGCGGCTGGCACCGCCAGGCAGGACAGCCCCACGCCGAGATCATGTGCCTTGCCGACGCCGAGGCCAAGGGCGTCTCCCCGAAGGGGGCGACCATGGCCGTCACCCTGGAGCCCTGCAACCACACCGGCCGCACGGGTCCCTGCTCCGAAGCCCTGATCAAGGCGGGCGTCGCCAGGGTGGCCGTCGGCATGCGCGATCCCAATCCCGTGGCCTGCGGAGGGCTGGAGCGCCTCAGGAGCGCCGGCATCGAGGTGGTGGAAGGCGTGCTGGAGCAGGAGTGCCGGGATCTGGTGGCCGACTTTGCGACCTGGACCCTGCACAAGCGCCCCTTCGTCATGGTCAAGATGGCCTCCACCCTGGACGGCCGCATCGCGACGCGCACAGGGCATTCGCGCTGGGTGACCGGCGAAGAGGCCAGGGCCGCCGTGCACCGCCTGCGCCAGGGCATTGGCCTTGCCGGCGGCGCCGTGCTCGTGGGCGGCGAGACCTTCCGCCTGGACGATCCCCTGCTCACGGCCCGCATCGAAGGCCTGCCCGCAGAGCAGATCCGCCAGCCTCTGGCCTGCGTCGTGACAAGCCGCCTGCCCGGTCCCCGCGACGGCTTCAAGCTGCTGACCGAACGGCCGACCCAGACGGCCTTCTTCGTGGACACGAAGTCCATGCTCTCGCCCGAGGCCATGAACCTCTGCGACATGGGGCTCAAGGTCGTGCCCATAGACCGCGGGGAAAACGGCGCCTACGACTTTGCCTTCATGCTGGAGTGGCTCTTCAGGCGGGGCGTGCACTACGTGCTCTGCGAAGGCGGCGGCCGGCTTGCCCTCTCCCTCATGGAAGCGGGGCTCTGCGACATGCTCCTCCTGCACCTCGCCCCGAAGATCCTCGGCGACGGCGAGGCCAGGCCCGTCTTTGCCGGCAGGCACCCTGCGGCCATGGACGAGGCGCTGGGCTTCCGGCTGGCGAAGACGGAAGCGCTCGGCGGGGATCTGGCCCTCACCCTCTTCCCCCGGCCCTTATCGCGGCAGGAGCGCTGACATGTTTACCGGCATCATCCAGGGCGAAGGCCGCATCGCGCGGCTCGACGCCAAGGGCTCGGAGATGCGCCTGCACGTCTCCCCCGCCTTCGCGATCCCGAACATCGTCGACGGCGAGTCCATCGCCGTCAACGGCGTCTGCCTCTCCGTGGAGACCCATTCCGGATCGAACTTTTCCCTCTACGCCTCGGCGGAAACCATGCGCCGCACCACGCTGGGCGAGCTGCGCGAAGGCTCCGCCGTCAACCTCGAGCGGGCGCTGGCCCTGGGCGACCGCCTGGGCGGCCACATCGTTGCGGGCCACGTGGACTGCGTGGCCACGGTGGAGAGCGCCAAGCCCTGCGGCGACTCCATCGCCGTCGCCATGCGCTACCCCGAAGCCTTCAGCGGCGAGGTGGTCGAGAAGGGCTCCATCGCCCTCGACGGCATCAGCCTCACCGTCAACGAGTGCCAGCCCGGCCGCTTTTCCGTCAACATCATCCCCGACACCCAGCTGCGCACCACCATGCGGCACTGGAAGCCGGGCGTCCACGTCAACATGGAGACCGACGTCATCGGCAAGTACGTCAAGCACCTGCTTGGCGCCTACACCGGCAAGGCAGCCGGGAACCCCTTCGGGGGAGACGCGTCCGAGGCCTCCAGAATCACCAGAGCCTACCTTCTGGAAAACGGCTTTTTGTAGGAGAACCCGCCATGCCGAAATCCATCGACGGCCACATGAAGGCCGACGGCCTCAAGGTCGCCATCGTCGCCACCCGCTTCAACGACTTCATCGTCGACCGCCTCGTGGGCGGTGCCATGGACTTTCTGACCCGCCACGGCATGAACCCTGACGATGCCGTCATCATCCGCGTGCCCGGCGCCTTCGAAGTGCCGCTGGTCTGCAAGAAGGCGGCCGAGAGCGGGAAGTACGACGGCATCGTGGCCGTGGGCTGCGTCATCCGCGGCGGCACCCCCCACTTCGACTACGTCTGCAGCGAATGCGCCAAGGGCGTGGCCCAGGTGGAGCTTGCCTCCGGCACGCCCATCGGCTTCGGCCTGCTGACCTGCGACAACCTCGAGCAGGCCATCGACCGCGCCGGCGTCAAGGCCGGCAACAAGGGCGTGGAGGCCGCCTCCGCCATGCTCGAGACCATCCGCGTTTTGGAGCAGCTGTAATGAGCAAAGGCCGCAACGCCACGCGCCACAGCGCCCGCGAGCGCGCTTTCCAGGTTCTCTACAGCCTCTTCTTCTCCCCCTGCCAGACCCTGGAGCAGCTGGAGGAGGCCTTCCGCAACCGCCCGGACGACGACGCGGCCCTCGAGGAGCTCAAGCGCCAGGCTGCCGAAGCGTCCCCGGACGAGAGCGAGGTCCAGGCCGAAGAGCCCCTGCCCGAGCCCGAAGGCTTCGACTGGGACCTCGTCAAGGGCGTCTGGAAGCACGAGGCCGAGATCGACGAGCTCGTCATGCGCTACTCCCGCCACTGGCGCAAGGACCGCATGGGCAAGATAGAGCTCACCATCCTGCGCATCGGCGTCTACGAGACCCTCTTTGCCGAGGACGTGCCGCCCAAGGTCGCCATCGACGAGGCCGTGGAGCTGGCCAAGTCCTTTGCCGGCGGGGCTGCCGTCGGCTTCGTCAACGGCGTCCTCGACGCCGCCCACAGGGACAGGAAGCGTGCCTAGCCCTCTGCCCTGCACCCCTGCAGCATGAGCACAAGGAACAAAGTCAATGAAAATGGAACGTTACAATCCCCAGGACATCGAGAAGAAGTGGCAGGAGCGCTGGGCCGAAAGCGGCGCCTTCGCCTGCACCCATGAAAGCGCCAAGGAAAAGTACTACGTGCTCGAAATGTTCCCCTACCCCTCGGGGAACCTGCACATGGGGCACGTGCGCAACTACTCCATAGGCGACGTGCTCGCCAGGGCCAAGCGCATGCAGGGCTTCAACGTCATGCACCCCATCGGCTGGGACGCCTTCGGCCTGCCCGCCGAGAACGCGGCCATCAAGAACAGCACCCATCCCGCGGCCTGGACCTACTCCAACATCGACAACATGCGCGCCCAGATGAAGCGCCTCGGCTACTCCTACGACTGGGCGCGCGAAGTGGCCACCTGCCGTCCCGAATACTACCAGTGGGAGCAGCTCTTCTTCCTCAAGTTCCTGGAAAAGGGCCTGGTCTACCGCAAGAAGGCGCCCCAGAACTGGTGCCCCTCCTGCCACACCGTGCTCGCCAACGAGCAGGTGGTGGACGGCAAGTGCTGGCGCTGCGACTCCCAGGTCGAGCAGAAGGAGCTCACCCAGTGGTTCCTGCGCATCACGGCCTATGCCGACGAGCTCCTCAAGGACCTCCAGCTGCTGGAGGGCGGCTGGCCCGAGCGCGTGCTCGCCATGCAGAACAACTGGATCGGCCGCTCCGAGGGCGCCGAGGTCAAGTTCAAGCTGGAAAAGCCCGTGGCCGGCATCGGGGACATCACGGTCTTCACCACCCGTCCCGACACCATCTACGGCTGCTCCTTCATGGTGCTGGCGCCGGAGCTGCCCCTGGTGCAGGAACTCGTCAAGGGAAGCCCCAGCGAGGCGGAGATCCAGGCCTTCATCGAGCGCGTGCGCAACATGGACCGCATCGACCGACAGTCCGACAGCCTGGAAAAGGAAGGCGTCTTCACCGGCGCCTATGCCGTGAACCCGGTCAACGGCAAAAAGGTCCCCATCTGGCTCGGCAACTTCGTCATCGCCACCTACGGCACGGGCTGCGTCATGAGCGTGCCCGCCCACGACCAGCGCGACTTCGAGTTCGCCCGCAAGTACGGGCTGCCCATCGTCCAGGTGGTGAGCGAGTCGGGCCAGGCCGAGTCCACCGACGGCTGGGACTGCGCCCGCCCCGGGGCAGGCACCATGGTCAACTCCGCCGAGTTCGACGGCATGCCGAGCGAGGAGGCCAAGAAGAAAATCACCGAAAAGTTCGAGGCCATGGGCGTCGGCCAGGCCAAGGTCCAGTTCCGCCTGCGCGACTGGAACATCTCGCGCCAGCGCTACTGGGGCGCGCCCATCCCCGTGGTCTACTGCGACGCGTGCGGCGTGGTGCCCGAAAAGCCCGAGAACCTGCCCATCGTGCTGCCCCTCGACGTGAAGACCCGGCCCGACGGCAAGTCGCCCCTGCCGACCACGCCCTCCTTTGCCGAGTGCACCTGCCCAGTCTGCGGCCGCAAGGCCCGCCGCGAGACGGACACCATGGACACCTTCGTGGAGTCCAGCTGGTACTTCGCCCGCTACACCTCGGCCAGGAACGGCAAGGCGGCCTTCGACATGGACGCCCTCAAGTACTGGCTGCCCGTGGACCAGTACATCGGCGGCGTCGAGCACGCCATCCTGCACCTGCTCTACTCCCGCTTCTTCACCAAGGCCCTGCGCGACCTCGGCTTCTTCCCTTCAGACCTTGACGAGCCCTTCACCCGCCTGCTCACCCAGGGCATGGTCCTGCTCGGCGGCAGCAAGATGTCCAAGTCCAAGGGCAACATCGTCAATCCCGCCGAGATGATCGAGCGCTACGGCGCCGACACCGTGCGCCTCTTCTGCCTCTTTGCGGCCCCGCCGGAGCGCGACTTCGACTGGACCGAGTCCGGCATCGAGGGCTCCAACCGCTTCCTGCAGCGCATCTGGCGCCTCTTCCAGGACGAGGAGGACAAGATGGCCTGCGTCAAGGCCTGCTCCTCCACGGCTACCGACTGCGCCTCCAGGGAAGCCAGAGAGCTGCGCGGCAAGGAGCACGCGACGGTCAAGAAGGCCGGCGAGGACATGGGGCAGCGCAACCAGTTCAACACGGCCATCGCGGCCATCATGGAACTGGTCAACGCCATCTACATCTTCAAGGAAAAGATGCAGGACGCCGAAGGCGACAGGAAGGTCTTCTCCTCGGCCATGGCCACGGTGCTGACCACCCTCTCCCCCATCACCCCGCACATCTGCGAGGAGCTCTGGGAGCGCATGGGCCACAGGGAGCCCCTGGCCGGCGAGCCCTGGCCCGTCTTCGACGAGGCGGCCATGGTGCGCGACACCCAGACCATCGCCGTGCAGGTCAACGGCAAGCTCCGCGGCACCATGGAAATGCCCACGGGCGCCGACAGGCAGGCCCTGGAGGAGGCGGCCCTCGCCTTCGAGCCGGTCAAGCGCTTCACCAAGGATCTTGCGATCCGCAAGGTCATCGTCGTTCCGGGCAAGCTCGTGAACGTCGTCGCCAAGTAGATGGCCAAGGGCACGCAGACATCCCCGCGGCGTCCGGGCTACCTCCTTTTGGTCTGCCCGGACGCCCAGCTCCTCCGCCAGCACGCGGAGGAGTGCGCGGCCCAGTGGCCCCCTGCCTCGGGCGCGTGGGAGCGCTTCTGCTACTGGGGCGACGAGGAGCCGCCCCGCGCCTTCTGGGAGAACCTCTCGCTCACGGGCCTGCTCGGCACCCAGCGCCTCGTGCTGGTGCGCCAGGCCAACAGCTGGCCCGCGGCCGTGTGGCACAGGCTGAGCAAGGCGCTCTCCCAGCCTCTGGCCGGCAACTTCCCCATCTTCTGCCTCGAGGTGGGCTTCGAGAAGGGCAAGTTCAAGGTGCCGGCATGGCTCATGAAGCTGCCCTGCTGGACCTTTGCCGACAAGCAGGGCTGGATCTGGCGCAACGAAGGGGTGACCGACAAAAACATCGCCAGGTTCGTCCAGGACGAGGCGGCCAGAGCCGGCGTGCGGCTCTCCCAGGAGACCCTCGCCCGCCTCTGCGACACCCTGCCCCGCTCGGCCGAAGTCATTGCCAACGAAATCGAGAAGCTGGCCCTCGCCTGCCCGCCCGGCACGGCGGCCACGCCGGAGCACGTCTCGACGGCGGACTGGATACCCGAAGCCAGGCTCTTCGACTGCGTGGACGCCCTCATGCGGGGCAGCGAGGCCCATGTCTGGCGCGAGTTTGGGCGCATCGCCGACATCGAGGGCGCGGCCTTTCCCCTCTTCGGCATCCTTGCGCTCTACTGCCGCCGGCTCTGGCAGCTCAGCGCCGGCGAGTCGCCCCCCATCTTCGGCGCCTCCCGCTCCCTGCTGCCGCCCCTGGCGCGGCGCCTCGGCCCTGCCGGCTGCGCCTTTGCCATCGCCCAGGTGGTCGAGGCCGAACTGAGCATCAAGTCAGGCAAATTCTCCGTCCAGCAGGCCGTCGAGTTTCTGCTCTCCCAGCTCCTGACCCATTTCAGGCCAGGCCGCTGAGGCAGCCTTGCCCGCCGGCCGCCTTGCGGCGGACCTGCCTTCCCTGCCCGTCGCAGGCGTCCCCAAGGACGCCTGCGGCTGCAGCTTTGCGCACCCCCCTTGCGCATTCCGGAAGCCTCCTTATCTTAGGAAGGCGCACTGTCCGCTCCGGCACCCGGAAGCGGGGCGCAGACAACTTTTTTCAAGCCTACAAGCTGCGCTTCCCGCCCGGCGTCCGAGCCGCGGGGAGCTCGGAGACGAGCCATGCCAGAGGACAAGGACATCAAGAACCAGAGCCAGGCGCCCAGCGAAGACGCCGGCATGCAGGAAGACGCGGCGCGCGCACACGGCGCAGAAGGCGCAGAACAGGAAGCGCAGGCCCAGGCTTGCGGAACCGCCGGCCACGATGCCGCCGGATCCGAGGCCGCCGGCCCCGATGCTGCTGGACCCGAGGCCGATGCTTCCGCCGCCAGCGAGCCCGAAGCCCAGGCGTCCCAAGAGGACGCCAGAGCAGCCGAAGCCGGCGAGCCCGCGGCGCCTGCCTCTCCCGAATCTCCCGAATCTTCCGAAGCCCCCGATGCGCCTGACGCGCCCGACGCGACTGACGCACCCGACGCGCCCGAAGCCCCCCTTGCCCTCACGGTCAAGATCCGCCGAGCGGATTCCGGAGAAGGCGGCCAGGACGCGGACGGGAAGGATCAGGATCGCCCCTCCCGCGGCATCCCGCATCCGGCCACCATTGTCTTCGGCATTCCCGCCCCCGGCCAGGGCAAGCGCGGCGAGGGAGCCAAGGAGCAGGAGGAGGAGCAGCCCATTCCCTCCATCGTGCCCGTGGTGCCCGTGCGCGACGTGGTCATCTTCAACTTCATGTTCCTGCCGCTCTTCATCAGCCGGCCCTCGTCGGCCGAGGCCGTGCAGAACGCCGTGGGCGAAGGCCGTCACGTGCTCATCCTCACCCAGCGCGACGAGAAGGACGACGAGCCGGGGCCGCAGGACCTCTTCAGCGTCGGCACCGTCGTCAAGGTGCTGCGCATGCTCCGCCTTCCCGACGGCAAGCTCAAGATCCTCGTCCACGGCGAGGCCCGCGCCAAAGCTGTGGAGTTCACCCAGGAGGAGCCCTTCCTCAGCGCCCGCGTGGAGGTTCTGCCCGAGCCGGAAGTCCCCGTCGACGTGAACGTCGAGGCCATGCTGCGCTTTGCCAGGGAGGAGTGCGAGAAGGTGCTCTCCATGAAGAGCATCACCTCGCCCGAGCTCCTGAACATCATCCAGGACGTCAACGAGCCCGGACGCCTTGCCGACCTCGTGGCCTCGAGCCTCAGGCTCAAGCTCGAGGACGCCCAGCACATCCTCGAGTGCGTAGATCCGGTCCAGCGGCTCAAGCTCGTCAACGACCAGCTCGCCCGCGAGGCCGAGGTCACGGCCGTGCAGCTGCGCATCCAGAACACCGCCAAGGAGGAGATGGACAAGCAGCAGAAGGACTACTTCCTGCGCGAGCAGATCAAGGCCATCCACCAGGAGCTCGGCGACGGCGGCGAGGATGCCGCAAGCGAGGCCGAGCGCCTGCGCGAGGCCCTCAAGGAGGCCCATCTGCCCGAGGACGTGCAGAAGGAGGCCGACAAGCAGCTCCGCCGCCTCTCCCTCGCCCACGGCGACTCGGCGGAGGCGGGCGTCATCCGCACCTATCTCGAGCTGCTGAGCGAGCTGCCCTGGGACAAGCTCTCCGAGGACAACCTGGACATCAAGAACGCCCAGGCCACCCTGGACGAGGACCACTTCGGCCTCGACAAGATCAAGGACCGCATCCTTGAATACTTGAGCGTCTACAAGCTCAATCCCGACACCAAGGGCTCCATACTCTGCTTCGTCGGCCCGCCAGGCGTGGGCAAGACCTCGCTCGGCCGCAGCATTGCCCGGGCCCTCGGCAGGAAGTTCGAGCGCCTCAGCCTCGGCGGCATGCACGACGAGGCCGAGATCCGCGGCCACAGGCGCACCTACATCGGCGCCATGCCGGGCCGCATCATCCAGTGCTTCCGCCACGCCGGCACGCGCAACCCCGTGATCATGCTGGACGAGCTGGACAAGATCGGCAACGACTTCCACGGCGATCCCCAGTCCGCCCTGCTTGAGGTGCTCGATCCCGAGCAGAACTCCACCTTCTCCGACCACTACCTGGGCGTGCCCTTCGATCTCTCCAAGGTCATCTTCCTGTGCACGGCCAACCAGCTGGAGACCATCCCCAGCGCCCTGCGCGACCGCACCGAAATCATCCGGCTCGCCGGCTACACCCAGCAGGAGAAGCTCGAGATAGCCAGGCGCTACCTCGTGAAGAAGCGCGTGGACGACAACGGCCTCAAGGAGGGCGACTTCGAGCTGGAGGACGCGGCCATCGAGCGCATCGTCCTCGAGTACACCCGCGAGGCGGGCGTGCGCGAGCTGGAGCGCCAGATCGGCACCCTCTGCCGCAAGATGGCCCGCAGGAAGGCCGAGGGCGCCAATCCGCCCTTCCATGTGGGCGCAGCCGACCTGCCCGAGCTTTTGGGCCCGCCCGTCTTCCTTGAGGAGGACAGGGGCGAGAAGCTCCTGCCCGGCATGGCCTACGGCCTCGCCTGGACCCAAGCCGGCGGCGACGTGCTCACCATCGAGGCCGCCGTCATGAAGGGCAAGGGCGCCATCCAGCTCACCGGCTCCCTCGGCGACGTCATGAAGGAAAGCGCCCAGGCCGCCACGAGCTACATCCGCAGCAAGGCCGACGAATTCGGCGTGAATGCCGACTTCCTCTCCAAGAGCGACATCCATGTCCACGTTCCCGACGGCGCCACGCCCAAGGACGGCCCCTCGGCCGGCGTGACGCTCACCACGGCCCTGCTCTCGGCCCTCAAGGGCAAGTCCGTGTGCGAAGACCTCTGCATGACCGGCGAAATCGACCTCAAGGGCCGGGTGCTGCCTGTGGGCGGCATCAAGGAGAAGGTGCTCGGCGCCGTGGCCCGCGGGCTCAAGCGCTGCATCATCCCCTGGCAGAACAAGAAGGACCTGCACGACATCCCCAGCGATCTGCTGGCCAAGATAGCCATGCACCCCGTGCGCTACTACACCGAGGTCTACAGCCTGGCCTTCCAGGAAGAGCCGGGCGCCAAGAAGGCTTCGGCAAAAAAGACTTCCGCCAAGACGGCTTCCGCCAAGACGGCTTCCGGCAAGACGGCTTCCGCCAGGAAGACTTCGTCCAAGACGGCATCTGCCAAGAAGACTTCCGCCGAGACGGCTTCGGACGCCAAGGCGCCTGCCCCGGACGCCGGCAAGGCATAGGGCGCCTTCGTGCGCATCGACGACTGGATTGCCGGGGCGCAAGCAAGGCTCCGCAAGGCGGGGAGAGGTGCTCCCCGCCTGGAGGCACGCATGCTGATCTGCCAGGCCTGCGGCCTCGACGCTCCCGGCGTCCTCGTCCACGGCGGGGAGGAGCTTGCCCCCGAAGCCAGGACCAGGGCGGACAATCTGCTCGCAAGACGCCTCAAGGGCGAGCCCATGGCCTATATCGCGGGAGTGCGCGAATTCTGGGGCAGGGACTTTGCCGTCTTTCCGGGCGTGCTCATCCCCAGGCCCGAGACAGAGCTCGTGGTGGAGACGGCTCTGGCATCGGGGATCCCGGACAGGGCCCGCTTCGCCGACCTCTGCGCCGGGTCTGGCTGCATAGGCCTGACGCTGGCCCTCGAGCGGCCGGACTGGCAGGGCGTGCTGGTCGAACGGGAGCCCCGCGCCCTCGACGCCCTGCGCCTGAACAGGGATCGCCTCAAGGCCGGCAATGCCGAGGTCCTCGCCGGCGACGTCTTCGACCTGGACCTTCCTGCCCGAAGCTTCGACCTCGTGGCCGCCAATCCGCCCTACGTTGCCGAAAGCGAGCGGGAACTCGTCATGCCTGAGGTGCTTGCCTTCGAGCCGGCGCAGGCGCTCTTCTCCGGCAGGGAGGGCCTGGCCCACATCGAGGCCGTGGCGAAGCTTGCCTCCCGCATGCTCCGGGAAGGCGGGATTCTGGTGCTGGAGCACGGCTTCCGCCAGGCGGCCGGCGTCGCCGAAGTGCTTGAAGATTTAGGCTTCGACAAAATAATTGCAAAAAAAGACCTCGCAGGGCTTGACCGTGTGACGCGAGGCGTATATAAGTGCCCTCGCTGTTGCTGAGAAGGCTTCTGGCCGACCCTTCCCGGGGTTGATGGAAGCCGGGCAAGTGCAAAGCTTGTCTGTGGCAGCGCTTCAGCAGGTTAATTTTTCTCTTGCCTTCGGCGCGGATTTCGCCTAAAGAGTTCGACTGTCGCTGGCGTAGCTCAATTGGTAGAGCAGCTGATTTGTAATCAGCAGGTTGCGGGTTCAAGTCCCATCGCCAGCTCCATCAAGAGCAGAGAGAAGACTGTGGAGGGGTTCCCGAGTGGCCAAAGGGAACAGACTGTAAATCTGTCGTCATCGACTTCGGTGGTTCAAATCCACCCCCCTCCACCACCCCACAATCTGCTGGCTCAAGACTGCCTTGGCTGTAGGAGACGAAAGTCGAAGAACTACGGTGTGGTAGTGTCCCTCCCGGACGCGGAAAGCGCCCCCAGCGCTTAGAAGCGGGAATAGCTCAACGGCTAGAGCATCAGCCTTCCAAGCTGAGGGTTGCGGGTTCGAATCCCGTTTCCCGCTCCAATCCTCCCGCTCACACATCCCTCCTCGCGTACTCTCCTCTTCATCTATGCCAAGCGTTCCCTGGTTTTCAGGGACTTCTGCGGGGCAGTGTTGTGACCCTGCTTGCAGCGTCACGTTAGCATCGCTGGTAATCAAATCACCGCAAAAACAATTTTTTCCAGGGAGACGTTAACATGGGCAAGGAAAAATTCGAGCGTAAAAAGCCCCACGTAAACATCGGCACCATCGGTCACATCGACCACGGCAAGACGACCCTCACCGCGGCCATCACCAAGACGGCCTCCATGAAGAGCTCCGGCACCTTCATCTCCTACGACGAGATCGACAAGGCTCCCGAAGAGAAGGCCCGCGGCATAACCATCGCCACCGCCCACGTCGAGTACGAGACCGAAAAGCGCCACTATGCGCACGTGGACTGCCCCGGCCACGCCGACTACATCAAGAACATGATCACCGGTGCGGCCCAGATGGACGGCGCCATCCTGGTCGTGGCCGCCACCGACGGCCCCATGCCCCAGACCCGTGAGCACATCCTGCTCGCCCGTCAGGTCGGCGTGCCCGCCATGGTTGTCTTCCTGAACAAGTGCGACCTGGTCGACGACCCCGAGCTCCTCGAGCTCGTCGAGATGGAAGTCCGCGAACTGCTCACTTCCTACGGCTACCCGGGCGACGAAATTCCCTTCATCAAGGGCTCTGCGCTGAACGCCCTCAACGCCGAAAGCCTCGACGATCCTGCCTGCCAGCCCATCTTCGAGCTGCTCAAGGCCGTTGACGACTACATTCCCGAGCCCGCCCGCGAGCTCGACAAGCCCTTCCTGATGCCCATCGAAGACGTGTTCTCCATCTCCGGCCGCGGCACCGTCGTTACCGGTCGCGTCGAGCGTGGCGTCATCAAGGTTGGCGACTTCGTCGAGATCGTCGGCATTCGTCCCACCGTCCAGACCACCTGCACCGGCGTTGAAATGTTCCGCAAGCAGCTGGATCAGGGCGAAGCTGGCGACAACGTCGGCGTCCTGCTCCGCGGCACCAAGCGCGACGAAGTTGAGCGTGGCCAGGTTCTGGCTGCTCCCAAGTCCATCACGCCCCACAAGAAGTTCAAGTCCGAAGTGTACGTTCTCTCCAAGGAAGAAGGCGGTCGCCACACCCCCTTCTTCTCGGGCTACCGTCCCCAGTTCTACTTCCGCACCACTGACGTCACCGGCGTGATTCAGCTGGCCGAGGGCGTGGAAATGGTTATGCCCGGCGACAACAGCACCTTCACCGTTGAGCTCATCTGCCCCATCGCCATGCAGCCCGGCCTCCGCTTCGCTATCCGCGAAGGTGGCCACACCGTCGGCTCCGGCGTTGTGACTGAAATCATCGAGTAGTACCCATGAGAGTGAACATTACGCTGCAGTGCACGGCGTGCAAGCGCAAAAACTACGTTTCTGAAAAGAACAAGAAAAACACCACTGAGCGCATTACTCGCAAGAAGTATTGCCCTTGGTGCAAGAAGCACACTGAGCATCGCGAAGTAAAATAGTTACATATATTTCCCTGGCGGGAGTCCGCTCCCGCCAGAGGTAATGCAGGGCAGTAGCTCTAACGGCTAGAGCGGCGGTCTCCAAAACCGCATGTTGGGGGTTCGAATCCCTCCTGCCCTGCCATTTTTATGTCGAGAGAAGTCATGGCAAAAAAGACCGACACGGCCGACAAGCCGCAGGACAAGGCCGCAGCTCCCGCCCAGGCGAAAACGCAGGCGAAAGCCCAGCAGCCGAAGCCTCAGCAGAAGGACCAGGACACGCCGAACCCCTTCAAGCGCTTCGCAACCTATGTCGAGGAATCGAAGGCGGAACTCCGCAAGGTCACCTGGCCGAACGCAGCCGAGACCCGCAAAGCAACCTTTGCAGTTCTCGGCTTTGTAGCCGTCATGGCCCTGCTTCTTGGGCTCATCGACCTCGGTCTGTCGTCCCTCATCCAGTCCATTCTTTCCTAAGAGGAAACGATGAACGACGAGATCATCATAGACGACGCCGCGGCAGAACTGAACAGGCGCCCCCGCTGGTACATCGTGCACACCTACTCGGGCTTCGAGCAGCGCGTGCAGAAGACCATCAACGAGATGAGCCGCACTGGGCAGGACAAGTCTCTCATCAAGGAATGCGTTGTCCCCACTGAGAGAGTCATCGAGCTCTCCAAGACGGGATCCAAGCGCACGGCGACCCGCAAGTTCTATCCGGGCTACGTCATGGTCAACATGGTCATGACGGAGTTCTCCTGGAACCTCATCCAGAGCATACCCAAGGTGACCGGCTTCGTGGGGGGCAAGAACCGCCCCACTCCGATGAAGGACAGCGAAGCCGAGCGCATCCTGGCGCTCATGGAAACGCGCAAGGAAAGCCCGCGCCCCAAGTTCAGCTTCGACAGGGGCGACGAGGTCCGCATCATCGACGGACCTTTCAGCGGCTTCAACGGCGTCGTCGACGAAGTCAATTACGACAAGGGGAAGCTTCGCGTATCCGTCTCCATCTTCGGTCGCCAGACCCCGGTGGAGCTGGACTTCGTGCAGGTTTCCAAAGGCTAAGTTCTCAGGGTACCATCTCCCTGTAAAGGATCGTTCCAATGGCCAAGAAAATCGTTGCCAAAGTCAAGTTGCAGATTCCCGCCGGCGCAGCCAATCCCTCTCCGCCGGTCGGCCCTGCCCTGGGCCAGCACGGCCTGAACATCATGGGCTTCTGCAAGGAATTCAACGCCCGCACCCAGGATCAGAAGGGCATGATCATTCCCGTGATCATCACGGTCTACGCCGACCGCTCCTTCACCTTCGTCACCAAGACTCCGCCCGCCTCCGTGCTGCTCATGAAGGCCGCGAAGCTTGAGAAGGCCTCCGGCGTGCCGAACCGCAACAAGGTTGGCACGCTCACCAAGGCGCAGATCGAGGAAATCGCCAAGATCAAGATGCCCGACCTGAACGCGGCCTCCCTGGAAGCCGCCGTCAAGACCATCGAGGGCACCGCCCGCAGCATGGGCATCGACGTCAAGTAGCGTCCGCTGACGGACTGCACGCTTCCTGCGTGCCCTATCACCAGCACTGCCGCCTGCGCGCATGATGCAGGGCCGGGCAGGAGATAACCACAAGGAAAACCGCAATGCCCAAGCATGGTAAGAATTTCAAAAACGCCATCAAGGATCTCAACACCCTGGAGCGTTATTCCGTTGACGAGGCCGTGAGCAAGTCCCTTGCCGCCGCCTTTGCCAAGTTCGACGAAACCGTTGACGTAGCGATCCGTCTCGGCGTCGATCCCAAGTACTCCGACCAGATGGTGCGCGGCGCCGTCACTCTCCCCCACGGCCTCGGCAAGACTGTCCGCGTCGCCGTCTTCTGCAAGGGCGAGAAGCAGGCGGAAGCTCGCGAGGCCGGTGCTGACGTGGTCGGCGACGAGGATCTCGTCAACAAGATCAAGGACGGCTGGCTTGAGTTCGACGCAGCCATCGCCACGCCCGACGTCATGGCTCTGGTGGGCCGCGTCGGCCGCGTGCTCGGCCCCCGCGGACTCATGCCCAACGCCAAGACCGGCAGCGTCACCATGGACGTGGCCAAGGCCGTCAAGGAACTGAAGGCTGGTCGCGTGGACTTCAAGGTCGACAAGGCCGGCGTCCTGCACGCTCCTCTCGGCAAGGCCAGCTTCGGCCCCGAAAAGATCCTCGGCAACCTCAAGGCGCTCGTCGACACCGTCATCCGCCTGAAGCCCGCGGCAGCCAAGGGCAACTACATTCTGTCCATGAGCGTGTCCACGACCATGGGCCCCGGCTTCAAGGTTGACGTGACGCAACTGAGGAAATTCCTCGAAAGCAAGTAGTCCCTGCCTGCTTTCAGACGGACGGCCCGCGGCCCCGCCCCGGAGCCAGCCAAAGGGCCGTCCGATGGCAATGGAAATGGAATCGAGTCGAAGACAGCAGGTGGCTTCCGCCAGCGGAAGCGTAAATCCCGCCTAGACGCTTTGGCTCGACTTCTCTCTGGCAAACCCTAACGTGTGGAGAATCACGTGCAAAAATCGGAAAAAGCAGTCATCATCGAGGGCATGAAGGAAATTGCCGGCAAGTCCTCGATTGCTGTTATGACCGAATTCAAGGGTATGACGGTCGAGGAGTCGACGAACCTGAGAGTTGACCTGCGCAAGGTCGGTGCCGAATACCACGTCATCAAAAACACTCTCGGCAGAATCGCCTTCGAGAACGGCAAGCACGACGCAGTGAAAGGCGACTTTCACGACAACACCGGCGTCGCCCTTGGCTTCGATGATCCCGTTGCGGTGGCCAAGACGCTCAGCAAGTTCGTGAAGACGAGCAAGACGCTGACCCTCAAGTCGGCCAGCCTGGAAGGCAAGTATCTCACTGTCGACCAGATTGAAGCTCTTGCAAAGCTCCCCGGACGCGAACAGCTGCTCGCCCAGATGCTCGCCACCATGAACGCGGTGCCCACCAACTTTGTCAGCCTCTTCGGCAACATGCTCCGCCAGCTGCTCTATGCGCTCAAGGCTATCGAAGAGAAGAAAGGCTCTGCCGCCTAGTTCGTACCCACCCCGAAATTCACGCCAAAGCATTCCTTAAAGGAGAATCACCATGGCCGTTACCAAAGAAGAAGTCGTTGAATTTATCTCCAATATGACCGTCCTCGAGCTCGCCGAATTCATCAAGGAACTCGAAGAGAAGTTCGGCGTCTCCGCCGCCGCTCCGGCCGTTGCCGTTGCCGCCGCCCCCGCCGCCGAGGCCGCCGCTCCCGCCGAGGAGAAGACCGAGTTCGACGTGGTCCTGAAGGAAGTGGGCGCCAACAAGATCAGCGTCATCAAGGCCGTCCGCGCCCTGACCAACCTCGGCCTCAAGGAAGCCAAGGACAAGGTTGACAACCTGCCCTCCACCATCAAGGAAGGCGTGTCCAAGGACGACGCCGAGGCCGCCAAGAAGGCCCTGACCGAAGCCGGCGCCACCGTTGAAGTGAAGTAGCGCTTCTTCGCATCCGACTGTTCCGCGGCGGAGCCTCTGGCTCCGCCGCTTTTTTTTCCCAAGCTCCCGATTTTCGCTTGCTTAAATCCGAATTTCGGGCTATTGGGGTGAACTCTAATTTTCAACGAAGGGAGTGGCGAGCTGGAAAATTCCATTTTTCCGCAGCAGAACCAAAACTGACGCGCAACGGCGGCATCCATTGTCCTGCCCGGCAAAGGCAGAGGGAGTGGAGCGTGCCGATTTTTGCGCCTTTTTCCCTTCCCCGCCTTTCCCGCCCTTCCCGCCATTCCCTTCCCTTCCGCCTCCGGCCATCCGCGCCGGCGGCGAAACCGACCACAACGCTGAGGATCACCGCATGGGCCAGCTCATCAAGCAGTTCGGTAAAATCAAGGTCACGACCCCCATTCCTCACCTGCTCACCCTCCAGATAGACTCCTACTCCAAGTTTCTCCAGGAAGGCGTCTCTGCGGAAAACCGCCGCAAGGACGTCGGCCTCGAAGGCGTGTTCCGCACGGTCTTCCCCATCGAGGACTTCAACAAGACGGCGTCTCTGGAGTTCGACAGCTACGAAATCCAGGAGCCCAAGTACGATCAGGCGGAGTGCATCTCCAAGGGCCTGACCTACGAAGCCCCCGTGCGCATCAAGGTCCGCCTGGCCGTCTACGACGTGGACGAGGCCGATGGCCAGCGGCAGATCCGCGACATCAAGGAGCAGGACATCTACTTCGGCACCCTGCCCCTCATGACGGAGAAGGGCACCTTCATCGTCAACGGCACGGAGCGGGTCATCGTGAACCAGCTCCAGCGCTCGCCCGGCATCATCTTCGAACACGACGGCGGCAAGACCCACGCCTCCCGCAAGGTGCTCTACTCCTGCCGCGTTATCCCCATGCGCGGATCCTGGCTCGACTTCGACTTCGACCACAAGGACATCCTCTATGTCCGGATAGACCGCCGCCGAAAAATGCCCGCCACGATCCTCTTCAAGGCCATGGGCATGGACAAGAAGCGCATCCTCGACGAGTTCTACCCCGTCGAGAAGCGCGAAACCTACTACCTCGAGGCCCCCGAGGATCTGAAGAGCCAGGACCGCCCCATCGCGCCCGACGCCCTCTTCATGGCCGTGTATCCCGGCGATCTCTACCGCAAGGACACCGCCTACGCCGACATCGCCGGCCCCGACGGCAAGATCATCGCCCACGCCGGCAAGAACATCACCAAGCGCCAGTGGCGCCACATCCAGGAGTCTGGCCTGACGGCCATTGAAGTCGCGCCCAACTACTGCGACGGCATGTTCTTCGGCGAGGACATCAGCGATCCCAACACGGGCGAGCTCATCGCCGAGATGGGCGACGACGTCACGGCCGAGATTCTGCAGATCCTGCGCGAGGCGGGCGTGCCCAAGTTCACCGTGCTCCACACCAAGGGCCCGGACGTCTCCTCGAGCATGCGCGACACGCTCATGATGGACAAGACCGCCGACCAGGAGAAGGCCCAGGAGGAGATCTACCGCAGGCTTCGCCCCTCCTCCCCGCCGACCCCCGAGATCGCCGCGTCCTTCTTCGACAACATTTTCCGCAACATCGAGTACTACGACCTTTCGCCGGTGGGCCGCTACAAGCTCAACCAGCGTCTCGGCTTCACGAGCGATCAGGAGAGCATCCCGGACGGCAAGGGCGGCTTCGTCCCCTGCCGCACGCTGACCGACAACGACATCCTCACGGCCATCAAGATTCTCTGCCACCTCAAGGACACCCACGGCGCTCCGGACGACATCGACCATCTGGGCAACCGCCGCGTGCGCCTGGTCGGCGAGCTGGTGGAGAACCAGTACCGCATCGGCCTGGTCCGCATGGAGCGCGCCATCAAGGAGCGCATGAGCCTGCAGGAGATCTCCACGCTCATGCCCCACGACCTCATCAATCCCAAGCCCGTGGCGGCCGTGCTCAAGGAGTTCTTCGGCACGAGCCAGCTCAGCCAGTTCATGGACCAGACCAACGCCCTCTCGGAAGTGACGCACAAGCGCCGCCTCTCCGCCCTTGGCCCGGGTGGCCTGACCCGCGAGCGCGCCGGCTTCGAGGTCCGCGACGTCCACACGTCCCACTACGGCCGCATCTGTCCCATCGAGACGCCCGAAGGCCCGAACATCGGCCTCATCGTGTCCCTGACCACCTATGCCCGCGTCAACGACTTCGGCTTCATCGAAACGCCCTACCGCGTCATCGAGGACGGCAAGAAGACCGAGCGCTTCATCAGCCTCGACGCGACCCGCGAGTCCGAGAACCAGGTCATCGCCCAGGCCAACGCCAACGTCGGCGAGGACGGCTCCCTGCTCGACGACTTCGTCACCGTCCGCATCAAGGGCGAAGTGGAGGTCAGGCCCAAGGAGGAAGTCACCCTCATGGACGTGGCGCCCGGCCAGATGGTCTCCATCTCCGCGGCCCTCATCCCCTTCCTCGAGCACGACGACGCCAACCGCGCCCTCATGGGCTCCAACATGCAGCGCCAGGCCGTGCCCCTGCTGCGCTCGGAGCTGCCCATCGTCGGCACCGGCATGGAAGTGGCGGTCGCCCGCGACTCGGGCGCCTGCATCGTGGCCCCTGCCGACGGCAAGGTGCGCTACGCCGACGCCGACCGCATCGTGGTGGCCTACGAAGGCGACGTCTATCCCAAGACCGGCGGCGTGAAAGCCTACGATCTGCTCAAGTTCCACAAGTCCAACCAGAACACCTGCTTCGGCCAGAAGGCCACCTGCCGCCCCGGCCAGACCGTCCGCAAGGGCGACGTGCTCGCCGACGGCCCCGGCATCGAAGCAGGCACGCTGGCGCTCGGCAAGAACCTCACGGTCGCCTTCATGCCCTGGTGCGGCTACAACTACGAAGACGCCATCCTCATCAGCGAGAAGACGGTGAAGGACGACACCTTCACGTCCATCCACATCGAGGAGTTCGAGGTCATCGCCCGCGACACCAAGCTTGGACCGGAAGAAATCACCCGCGACATCCCGAACGTCGGCGAGGACATGCTCCGCAACCTGGACGAGTCGGGCATCATCCGCATCGGCGCGCCGGTCAAGACCGACGACATCCTCGTCGGCAAGATCACGCCCAAGGGCGAAACCCAGCTCACCCCCGAAGAGAAGCTCCTGCGGGCCATCTTCGGCGAGAAGGCCCGCGACGTGAAGAACACCTCCCTCAAGGTTCCCCCGGGAGTCGAGGGCACGGTCATCGACGTCAAGGTCTTCAACCGCCGCTCCGGCGAGAAGGACGAGCGCACGCTGGCCATCGAGGCCCACGAAATCGAGGTGCTCAACCAGAAGGAAGACGACCATCTGCGCGTGCTCGCCAGCCGCACCCGCCAGAAGATAGCCCCCCTGGTCCTCGGCAAGCAGGTCAGCCAGACCATTGCCGGCGCCAAGAAGGGCGAGGCCGCGCTTGCGGCTGGCGGCTCCATGACCGCCGAAGCGCTGGAGCTCGTGCCCGTGAAGAAGCTTGCCGGCCTCTTCAAGAGCAAGGAGGTCAACGATCAGGTCGCCGATGCCCTCGCCAAGTACGACGAGGAGCTCCAGTTCATCAAGAGCGTCTACGACTCCAAGCGCGAGAAGGTCACCGAAGGCGACGATCTGCCTCCCGGCGTCATCCGCATGGTCAAGGTGCACGTCGCCATCAAGCGCAAGCTCTCCGTGGGCGACAAGATGGCCGGCCGCCACGGCAACAAGGGCGTTGTGTCCATGATCCTCCCCGAGGAGGACATGCCCTTCTTCGCCGACGGGCGCCCGGTCGACATCGTGCTCAACCCCCTCGGCGTGCCTTCCCGAATGAACATCGGCCAGATCATGGAGACCCACCTCGGCTGGGGCGCCAAGGAGCTCGGCCGCCAGCTGGCCGCCCTCATCGACTCCGGCTCGGCCATGGACGTGGTCCGCGCCCAGGTCAAGGAAGTCTTCGACTCTCCCGAGGTCTCCGCGCTCGTCGATTCCATGGACGACGAGGAGTTCCGCGAGGCCGTCCTGCGCAACCGCAAGGGCATCCCCACGAGGACGCCCGTGTTCGACGGCGCCACGGAAGACGAAATCTGGGGCTGGATGGAGAAGGCCGGCCTCACCAACGACGGCAAGATGAAGCTGTACGACGGCCGCACCGGCGAACCCTTCAAGAACAGGGTGACCGTGGGCGTCATGTACATGCTCAAGCTCCACCACCTCGTCGACGAGAAGATCCACGCAAGGTCCACGGGCCCCTACTCCCTCGTCACCCAGCAGCCTCTCGGCGGCAAGGCCCAGTTCGGCGGCCAGCGCCTCGGCGAGATGGAAGTCTGGGCCCTCGAGGCCTACGGCGCATCCTACCTCCTGCAGGAATTCCTCACGGTCAAGTCCGACGACGTGACCGGCCGCGTGAAGATGTACGAAAAGATTGTGAAGGGAGACAACTTCCTCGAGGCTGGCCTTCCCGAATCGTTCAACGTCCTGGTGAAGGAGCTCATGAGCCTCGGGCTCAACGTGACCCTCCAGCAGGAAGAGACCAAGAAGCATCCCCGCCGCATCGGCTTCATTCCCGGCCGCGAGGCCGCCGAAGACGCCTAGGGCCGGAATCTGGAACGCCACGGAATACGCCAACAAGCCGCACGGCTAAGGATAAAACAGCATGAGCATGGACGATCTCTACTCCAACCGCGGAACTTCAGGGAACGTGGCCAACGTCCGCAACCTGAAGGCCATCCAGATATCCATCGCCTCTCCCGAGGTCATCCGCGAATGGTCCTACGGCGAAGTCAAAAAGCCTGAAACCATCAACTACCGCACCTTCAAGCCCGAGCGCGACGGCCTCTTCTGCGCCAAGATCTTCGGCCCCGTGAAGGACTACGAGTGCAACTGCGGCAAGTACAAGCGCATGAAGCACCGCGGCATCGTGTGCGAGAAGTGCGGCGTCGAGGTCATCGCCTCCAAGGTCCGCCGCGAGCGCATGGGCCACATCGAGCTGGCAGCACCCGTTGCCCACATCTGGTTCCTCAAAACCCTGCCTTCCAAGATCGGCACGCTGCTCGACATGACCATGAACGATCTGGAGAAGGTGCTCTACTTCGACAGCTACATCGTCCTTGATCCCGGCCAGACCACGCTCCAGAAGCGCCAGGTCATCTCCGAGGACCAGTACCTGCAGATCGTCGACCACTACGGCAGCGACGACTGCGTGTCCGTGGGCATGGGTGCCGAGGCCATCCGCACCCTGCTCGAGGAGCTGGACCTGCTCACCCTGCGCGAGGAGCTGCGCAAGGAAGGCGACGAGACCAAGAGCCAGACCAAGAAAAAGAAGATCACCAAGCGCCTGAAGATCATCGAGTCCTTCATCGAGTCGGACAACCGGCCCGAGTGGATGATCCTGGAAGTCATTCCCGTCATCCCGCCGGAGCTGCGCCCCCTCGTCCCCCTGGACGGCGGCCGCTTCGCCACCTCGGACCTCAACGACCTCTACCGCAGGGTCATCAACCGCAACAACCGCCTCAAGCGCCTCATGGAGCTCGGCGCCCCCGAGATCATCATCCGCAACGAGAAGCGCATGCTGCAGGAGGCCGTCGACGCCCTCTTCGACAACGGCCGCCGCGGCCGGGCCATCGCCGGCACCAACGGCCGGCCGCTCAAGTCGCTCTCCGACATGATCAAGGGCAAGCAGGGCCGCTTCCGCCAGAACCTGCTCGGCAAGCGCGTCGACTACTCCGGCCGTTCGGTCATCTGCGTCGGCCCCTACCTCAAGCTGCACCAGTGCGGCCTGCCGAAGAAGATGGCCCTCGAGCTCTTCAAGCCCTTCATCTACTCCGAGCTCGAGAAGAGGGGCCTGGCCTCGACCATCAAGAGCGCCAAGAAGATGGTGGAGCGCGAGGAAGTGGTAGTCTGGGACATCCTCTCCGACGTGGTCAAGGAATACCCGGTCATGCTCAACCGCGCGCCGACCCTGCACAGGCTGGGCATCCAGGCCTTCGAGCCGCTGCTGGTCGAAGGCAAGGCCATCCGCCTGCACCCCCTGGTCTGCACCGCCTACAACGCCGACTTCGACGGCGACCAGATGGCCGTGCACATCCCCCTCTCCGTGGAGGCGCAGATCGAGTGCCGCGTGCTCATGATGAGCACCAACAACATCCTTTCCCCGGCCAACGGCGGCCCCATCATCGTGCCCTCACAGGACATGGTGCTCGGCCTCTACTACATGACGAGCGCCCGCCGCTTCGAGCCCGGCGAAGGCATGACGTTCTGCGCCCCCTGGGAAGTGGAGAGCGCCTACGACCAGGGCATCGTCAGCCTGCAGGCCATGGTCAAGGTGCGCATGCCCGACGGCAAGATCTACGACACCACGCCCGGCCGCGTGCTCGTGGGCGGCATCCTGCCGCCTGAGCTGCCCTTCGAGACCGTGAACCACGTGCTCACCAAGAAGGCCATCGCGAAGCTCGTCGACACCACCTACAAGACCTGCGGCACCAAGACCACGGTCATTCTCTGCGACAAGATCAAGAACATGGGCTACGAGTACGCCACGCGCTCCGGCATCTCCATCGGCCTCAAGGACATGCTCGTCCCCCGCCGCAAGCAGGAGATTCTCGACAAGAGCCAGAACGACGTGGACGAAATCGAGAACCAGTACCGCGAAGGCGTCATCACCAAGACCGAGAAGTACAACAAGGTCGTCGACGTCTGGACCAAGGCGACCCAGGCCGTCTCGGCCGAGATGAACAAGGAGATCAGCCGCGAGTACCGCACCAATCCCGCCACCGGCGAGCAGGTGGAGGACGTGAGCTTCAACTCCGTGTACATGATGTCCAACTCGGGCGCCCGCGGCAACGCCGACCAGATGCGCCAGCTCGCCGGCATGCGCGGCCTCATGGCCAAGCCCAACGGCGAAATCATCGAAACGCCCATCACCGCGTCCTTCCGCGAAGGCCTCTCGGTGCTCCAGTACTTCACCTCCACCCACGGCGCCCGCAAGGGCCTCGCCGACACCGCCCTGAAGACGGCCAACTCGGGCTACCTCACCCGCCGTCTGGTCGACGTCGTGCAGGACGTGGTCGTCTCCGAGTACGACTGCCACACCGTGGACGGCATCGAGCTCACCAACGTGATGAAGGGCGGCGAGATCGTCACCCCGGTCTACGAGCGCGCCCTCGGCCGCGTCCTCCTCTACCCGGTGCTCGATCCCCAAACCCAGCAGGTGCTCCTGCCCGAGAACACGCTCATCGGCATCAAGGAGGCGGAGCTGCTCAAGGACCGCGGCGTGAACAACATCATGGTCCGCTCGCCCCTCACCTGCCATTCCGACCACGGCATCTGCGCCCTCTGCTACGGCAGGGATCTGGCCAGAGGCCACCTCGTCAACATCGGCGAGACCGTCGGCATCATTGCTGCCCAGTCCATCGGCGAGCCCGGCACCCAGCTCACCATGCGCACCTTCCACATCGGCGGCACGGCGTCGAGCACCATCGAGAAGAACAAGCTGGAGGCCATGAACCCCGGTCGCGTCATTCTCAACCGCGTGCACTTCGTCGAGAACCGCCAGGGCCAGAAGATCGTGCTCGGCAAGTCCGGCCAGGTGTCCATCGTCGATGCCCAGGGCAGGGAAATCCAGAAGGAGAACATCCCCTCCGGCGCCAACCTCCTCGCCGAAGACGGCCAGCAGGTGGCGAAGGGCGAAACCCTCGCCAGCTGGGATCCCTCCTTCGACCCCTTCATCTGCGAAGAGGACGGCGCCATCAAGTTCACCGACCTCATCGAAGGCAAGACGGTCCAGGAGAAGACGGACGCAGCCACCCAGCAGACGTCCCTCACCATTCAGGAATACCGCACCACCAACTTCAAGCCCTCCATCTCCGTGGTCGATCCCGCGACGGGCGACGTGCTCAAGCGTCCCAACTCCAATGCGGACGCCGTGTACAACCTGCCCGTGGGCGCCATCGTCATGGTCAAGGACGGCGACGAGGTCAGGCAGGGCGACATCATCGCCCGCCGTCCCCGCGAATCCTCCAAGACCAAGGACATCGTCGGCGGCCTTCCCCGCGTCGCCGAGCTCTTCGAAGTCCGCAAGCCCAAGGAAATGGCCGTGGTCTCCGAAATCGCGGGTGCCGTCTCCTACGCCGGCGAGTCCAAGGGCAAGCGCAAGCTCATCGTCACGCCCGAGTTCGGCGATCCCAAGGAATACCTGGTTCCGCGCGGCAAGCACATCACGGCAGCCGACGGCGACTACGTGGAGGCCGGCGATCCGCTCACCGAAGGCAGCCCCGAGCTGCACGACATCCTGAAGACCAAGGGCGAAAAGTTCCTGGCCAACTACCTCGTCAACGAGATTCAGGACATCTACCGCAACCAGGGCGTCGGCATCGACGACAAGCACTTCGAGACCATCGTGCGCCAGATGCTCCGCAAGGTCAGCATCATCGACGCCGGCGGCACCACCCTCCTCGAGGGCGAGCAGGTCGACAAGAACGAGTTCCACGCCATCAACGCCAAGGCCATTGCCGAAGGCCGCAAGCCCGCCACCGCGGAGCCCATGGTGCTCGGCATCACCCAGGCGTCCCTGACCACCTCCTCCTTCATCTCCGCGGCCTCCTTCCAGGAGACCACCAAGGTGCTCACCGAAGCCTCCCTCAAGGGCAAGGTGGACTACCTCTCCGGCCTGAAGGAGAACGTCATCGTCGGCCGCCTCATCCCGGCCGGCACGGGCCTGCGCCAGTACATCAACTCCGACATCCTCGTGCCGGAGCAGAAGGAGCGTCCCGGCAAGTTCCTCGAGGTGCTCGAGCAGGATCCCATCCTCGCCGACATCCCGAGAGGTCCGTCCTACTAGCCACCTTCACCAGCAAGCACCAGGCCCCCCGGCGCGCTCCGCGCCGGGGGGCCTTTCTTGTCTGGACCGGCCAAGCCCGCAAAGCAGACCAAACCGGTCTGGAACATTGCTTTTTCCGTCATTCGCCTATACATTCGTGAAACCGGACACGGGGCTCTCCCCTTGTCACAGCACGGACTCTGGCAGGTCCGTCTGGCGGCAGTCTGGGTGCAGGCACACCTAGATGCGTTTTCGGTTCACTTTTGACAGAGGCAGGGCATGCATTCACCTGCCTCACGCGCGGGCAGCGTATCCTGCGCGGACAATCCAGGTGCAGGCACACCTGAATGGGAGAACATGCATGACTACACTGGTTTACCTCCTGGGGTATCTCGGCGTGCTCGGCTTTGCCGTTACGTCGATCATGAAAATCATGAAATACGTGAAGTCCACCCCGCTCCACGTCCGCTGGGAACTCTACCCTGTTCCGCATGAAGGCGAGCGCGCCAAGCACGGCGGCAGCTACCTCGAAGAATTTGAATGGTGGAAAGAGAAGCGCCACATCGATCATCTGGGCGATCTCAAGGCTCTCATCATGGAAGTCTTCTTCCTCGAGGCCACGTTCCACCACAACAAGCCCCTGTGGATCCGCACCTATCCCTTCCACTTCGGCCTCTACATGCTCATGGGCGGCGCCATCCTCCTCTTCCTGATGGCCATCATCCGCCTCGCCACCGGCGACCAGAACGCCTTCTTCGGCTTCCTGTACTGGGTTCTCAACCTCATGGCCGTCGTCGGCATGCTCGGCCTCGTGGGCGGCGGCATCGGCCTCATCCAGCGCCGCCTCACCGACAAGGGCCTGAAGATGGTCTCCACGCCCGAGCACTTCTTCGACATCGGCGCCTTCGTGCTCTTTGGCCTCACCGGCCTCGCCGTCTGGTTCTCCAACGGCGGCCTCAACGGCACCTTCTCCAAGATCGCCGGCGACTACGTCTACGGCCTGCTGACCTTCAACACGTCCCTCGCCCTCACCGGCGGCTTCTGCCTGCACATGATCATCGGCGTCGTGCTGATGCTCATCATCCCGCTCACCTTCATGAGCCACATTCTGCTCAAGTACTTCTTCTACCACGACGTGCGCTGGGAAGACGTTGCCACGCCCGAAAGCAAGAAGAACCAGGACGCCATCCTCAAGGGTCTCCAGTTCCATCTCACCTGGAAGGCGCCCCACCTCAATCCCGAGGGCAAGAGCATGACCTGGGTCGAAATGGCCACCTCCGGCTACGAATGCCAGAAGCCCAAGACCGAAGAAGACAAGTAGCGAGGCGCACCATGCTGAAAGAACCCACCAAGCTCACCGACATCTCCACCGTCGAAGGCCAGCTCATCGAATATGATCTGAACGCCATCCCGGATCTTCCCCTCGACGTCAAAAAGAAGCCCTGCAAGCCCTTCTCCGACAAGGACAGGGAAGCCTTCGCCTGCGACCTGCTCGACGGCGTCTCCGTGCTCAACATCCCCCGTCCCAAGACCCCGCAGGAAGAAGAAGACCTGGTGAACCGCTTCCTGGACGGCTTCCGCAAGCTCTTCCAGACCGAGAACAACTGGCTCTTCTGCAACATGCTCGAAGCGAACATGGACTGCTGCGCGCAGTGCAACTCCTGTTCCGCGGCCTGCCACCTCTACGAGATGAGCGGCCAGAACGAGATGTACCGCCCCAACTTCCGCTCCGAGATCTTCCGCCGCATCTACCACCAGTACATCAAGAAGGAGCCCTTCGCCAAATGGCGCTACGGCGACTTCCCGCTGAACTGGAAAACCGTCGTCCGCCTCGGCGAGCTGGCCTACCGCTGCAACCTCTGCCGCCGCTGCGCCCAGGTCTGCCCCATCGGCGTCGACAACGGCCTCATCGCCCGCGAAATCCGCAAGCTCTTCAGCCAGGAGCTTGGCTTCGCTCCCAAGGAACTGCACGAGAAGGGCACCGAGCTGCAGATGAACCGCGGCTCCTCCACCGGCATGACCCCCGACATCGTCAAGGACAACGTCGAATTCATTGACGAGGACTACAGCGAAATCACGGGCATCGGCGTGGAGACCCCCTTCGACAAGAAGGGCGCCGACATCCTGCTCATCCACAACGCCGGCGAAATCATGGCATGGCCCGAAAACGTCGCGGCCTTCACCATCATCTTCAACGCGGCCGGCCTGTCCTGGACCATGTCCAGCAAGCAGGTGGGCTACGACGGCGTCAACTACGGCGTCTTCTACGACGATCCCCAGACCGCCCGCATCGCGCTTCAGCACATGATGGCGGCCAAGGAGCTCGGCTGCAAGAAGATCGTCATCGGCGAATGCGGCCACGCCCACAAGGCCATGACCGTCATCGCCGACCGCGCCATCCCCTACGATCTGCAGGTACCGCGCGAGTCCTGCTACGTGACCCTGAACCAGATCCTCAAGGAAGGCCGTCTCAAGCTGGATCCTTCCCGCAACAACTTCCCGGTCACCCTGCACGATCCGTGCAACATCGTCCGCCTCATGGGCATCGTCGAGCCCCAGCGCGAAGTGCTCCGCGCCATCGCGCCGCAGTTCCGCGAAATGCCCTGCCACGGCGTCAACAACTACTGCTGCGGCGGCGGCTCCGGCTTCGCCATCATGACCCGCAACAACATCGACGCCTGGCGCGGCAACATCACCGGACGCAAAAAGTTCTGGCAGATCAGCGAAGCCTTCAAGGAATGCCTTGGCCCCGAAACCAAGAAGTACATCTGCGCGCCCTGCTCCAACTGCAAGGGCCAGATCCGCGACATTCTTGAAGAGAACGGCCTCTACATCAAGAACAGCTTCGCTTACGGCGGCCTGGTCGAACTCATCGTCAACGCCATGGTCGACGTCAAGCCCGGCTTCATCAAGTGGGAAGGCGACGAGGAAGAGGAATAGTCCACCCTAACTTCCCAAACTTTATACCCTCTTCTCAAATTATGGTAGCTAACAGTTGGAAATCATTAAGCTTTTCTGCAAGGTCAATGAGGATACGATGAGGGTATATTATACCCTCGCCAAACCAAGGCTGATTCTCCCCAATATGCTGAAATTTTGAAAGTTTTTACGACTGAGGGTATAAAAGCGAGGAAGTTAGGGAGTCCAACTCCCTGCCAGCCGGAAACTTGATCGCTCAAACGCATCTGGGGCGGTCTCCCTTGCCGAAGGGGGGCCGCCCTTCTGCTTGCCTGCTCCCTGGCAGGCCCAGGCCTGCCGTCCAGCCACGCAGGGCCGGCCAGACGCGAAGCGCCGCCTTCCGGCATCCCCAGCGGGAGCGGAAGGCGGCGCCTTGAGTTCGTCTGCGGGTCTGCTCTGCTACACGTCCACGACGTCAAGCCAGTGGCGCACGCTGGCGCCCTGGGGCGCATGGGAGGCCAGCTGAAGGGTGCAGCCACTGCAGCCGGTGATCACCTCGACAGCGTCGTCAAGGCCGTCCCAGCACTTGGCAGCCAGATCGCGGCTGAGCCCGGGATTCATGATCTGGAGCACGCCACCAAAGCCGCAGCAGAGGGCCGAGCCCTTGCGCATGCCGGGCAGAACGCGCTTCAGCCAGGCCATGTCCTCGTCCTTGCCGGGCAGCCAGTGGCAGGGCGAATGGTAGGCATAGGCCGCAGGCGCCGCGGCGCAGGGCTCGAAGGCCGCCTTGCCGAGCAGGCTGGAGAGCGGCACGACCTTGGCCGTCCAGTCCGCGACTTCGGCTTCCGCGAGCACGCCCCCGAGATGGGGATAGTCCTTAAGACCGTGCAGACAGGAGGCGCAGATGGTGGCCACCACGGGACGGCCCAGCGTACGCCAGACCTCGGCGTTGGCCGAGGCAGCCTCCGAAGCGGCCTCGGGAAGGCCGGCATGGTTGAAGGTGCCGCCGCAGCAACCGAAGCCCTTGGCGGAGAGCACATGGGCGCCCAGGCGGGCAAGCAGGGCGCTGGCCTTCTCTATCCAGACAGGGCGCAGGCGCTCTGCCGTGCAGCCGCCGAAGAGGACGACGGAGAGGCCCTCAAGGGGCCTGGAGGCGTCGGCCAGCTTGAGCCAGGGAGCGGTCCTGGCCGGCTCCTTCATGGCCAGGGCGGAGTTCTGCATGCAGGCGAGCTTTTCGGGCAGGAGGCTGTGGGGCCAGAGAGGCGCAGCGTACTTGGCCGCCGGCCAGAAGACCTTGCGCCCGCCTATCCACAGCTTCCAGAAGCGCTGCTGCCAGCCGGGACGGCGGGCACGGGTCTGGTTGAGGCGCTCCGGCACGGAGAGGTGCCGGGGGCAGATGCTGGCGCAGCGCCCGCAGCTGGCGCAGAAGTTGGCAAGGCGGAGCATGCTGCTCCAGTTCAGTCTGGAGTGCTCCTTCCAGCCTTCGTCCATGAGGCCGTGCTTGGCCTTGGGGCTCACTTCCTCGCGCCGGATGAGGCTGTAGACGGGACAGACGTTGAAGCAGTTTCCGCACTGGGTGCAGCCGCGTTTCGCCATGGCTAGTACCCCTTGCCCGGATTCATGATGCCGTGCGGGTCGAAGCAGGCCTTGACCTGGCGCATGAGGTCGCGCTCGCGCTTCGAGATCTGCAGGAGCACGTCCTTGACCACGCCAATGCCGTGCTCGCCGGACTCGGAGCCGCCCATGGCGACGGCTGCCCGGCTGACGGCGTGGATGGCCTCGTCGGCGCGCTTCTTCTCGTCGGGATCCTCGGCGTTGTAGAGCACGTTGACGTGGATGTTGCCGTCGCCCACGTGGCCGTAGGTCACCATGATGACGTTGTATTCCCTGGAGATGCGGGCAAATTCGTCCACGGCCTTGACGAGCGAGCCTCTCGGCACCACGGCGTCGTCGCCGTGCTTGTTGGGGGCGAGGGCGAAGACCACGGGGTTGATGCGGCGACGGATCTCCCAGAGCGGCTCCTCCTCTTCCTTGCCGAGGCCCCGGGTGGTCCACACGGCTGTCGGCAGGCTTTCCTCGAGCCGGCGCATCTCGATGGGCAGGGTCTCGCGGCTGCCGTCCACCTGGATGAGGAGCACGGAGCGGACCTTGTCGGCTGGCCAGGGCACGTTGCCCTCCTCGTTCATGAGCTTGACGATGCGCTCGCCGATATACTCCATGGTGCAGGGAAGAATGCCCTTGTCGAAGACGCCGCCCACGGCGCCGAGGGCCTCCTGGTAGGAGCCGAAGCCGGCCATGACCGTGGCCGAGGCCTCGGGCTTGGGGATGAGCTTGAGGTAGAGCTTGGAAATGAAGCCGAGCGTGCCTTCGCTGCCGACCATGAGGCGGGCCAGATCAAGGCCCACCACGTTCTTGTGGGCGCGGCCGCCGAACTTCACGAGATCGCCGCCAGGCAGCACAACTTCGCAGCCGAGCACGAAGTCGCGGGTCACGCCGTACTTCACGGCGCGCATGCCGCCGGCGCAGGTCACGACGTTGCCGCCGACGGTGGAGCCCTTCACGGACGCCGGATCCGGCGGATAGTAGAGCCCCTGGGCCTCGCAGGCAGCCTGGAACTGGGCGGTGTTGACGCCGGGCTCGACCACGGCCACGAAGTCGCCCTTGTTGATCTCGAGGATATGGTCCATTCGCGCCGTGGAGACCACGATGCCGGGCTTGAAGGCCACGCAGTCGCCCACGAGGTTGGTGCCGTGGCCGCGCACGTAGATGGGGATGCGCTTCTCGTCGGCCCAGGCAAAGAGGGCCTGCACCTGCTCGACGCGCTCCGGCAGCACGCAGCACAGGGGACTGCCGCTCTGCAGGCTGGCGTCGGACGCGTAGACGTTGAGTTCCTCGGGCCTGGTAATGAGCGCGCCCGGAAAGACCGTTTCCAAGAATTTCACGTCCTCATCGGACAGCTTTGCTATGGCTGGCATATGCCCCTCCTGAAATTTTTGCCCTTCTATCCCATTCCTGCAGGAAATAAAAGACGCGGGACCGGGCCTGTCTGGGCCCAGTCCCGCGTCGCTGCACAGCATTGCCGCTAGCTGCTAGCGCATCATTTCCTTCTGCATCTGCCGCTTGCGGGTGGCGCGCAGGTACTCGAGGAAGCGGCGCACCAGCCCCTGATCGAAGCGGTGCGGCTCGGCGAAGAGCACGTCCTTGAAGAGGGCCTCCAGCGGCATGGGCTGGCCCGAGACGGGCTTGAGCAGGCGGCAGTACACGTCCGCGATGGCGAGGATGCGGGCCGGCATCGAGATCTCCTCGTCCTTGAGGCCTCTGGGGCCGGAGCCGTCCAGGCGCTCGTTCATCTCGGCGATGAGCCGGGGCACCGGGTACTTGCCGAAGTCGAAGCCGCCGAGCATGCCCTGGGAGATGGAGGCCAGCTCAGCCAGCTTCTCTGCCGTGCCGAGGTCCTCGCTCTGGGGGTACTTCTTCATCTGCTGTATGAGGCCGAGCTTGCAGACGTAGGCCGTCAGGGTGACGAGGCGCTCCATTTCGGGCGTTCTGCCGTCGGCCACGTCCACCAGCGCCTTGGCCACGCGCACGAGGCTGCGCGAGAGCACGCCGGTGTAGCGGTCGGCCGCAAGCACGGCGCGGTGCAGGGTGGTGACGCTCTGCAGGATGAGCTCGTCCTCGCGCTCGGCTGCCTTCACCATGGGCGTGATGTCCTGGTAGAGGCTGATGATGCCGGTGAGATAGCTCGAATTGTCGACGTAGGGGCTGGTGTGGATGCGGTAGCTGTGCCAGATGCCGTTGGCCGAGAGCTTGTCCTCGGTCTCGATGGGCTTGCCGTTGTGCCAGACCTCGGAGGCGTGCTGGCCGATGTTGACGCAGAGATCCTGGGGCAGCACGGCGGTCTTCTGGCCGATGAGGTCGCTGGCGCTGGTCGCACCCGCAATCTTGGCAAAGCTCTCGTTGGCGAAGAGCACGTGCTCGTCGAAGTCGGTGCACACCACGCCGAGGCCGAGGCGCTCGTCGATGTCGGCATCGATCTGGACGCGCTGGTTCTGGCGCTCGAGCTCGACCTTGCGGCGCCGCAGAACCTTGCGCTCGCGCCCCTTGAAGAAGAGGAACCAGGCGAGCAGCGTCACGAAGCACAGGGCGGGGCCTGCGCCGTAGAGCGCCGCCTTGGCGCCGAAGGCCGCGATCTTCGAGCCCACGCCGAGGACGTCGGCCTTGTCGTCGGCCTGCAGCGCGGCGGACGAGGCCTCCACGGCGACGATGCCGTAGAGCGTGGTTTCGCCGATGCGCCGGCCGAGAGTGTAGTTGACAGGCCCCTGGTTCTTGCCGTCGAGCGTGGGGAAGGTGCGCTGGCCGAACGGAAGGAGGCCTTCCTCGTTGGGACTCCAGCCGCGCAGGACGAGGCCCGTGCCCTGCTTCACGGCAGGCGTGAGCATGAGCAGGGAGCCGTCGGGCTGCTCCTCGGCGAGGACGCCGGCGCGCCTGGTGTCGCCGAGCGCCACCTTGAGGGCGTCGAGCAGGGTGTTGACGTCGACGGTGGCCACGAGGGCGCCGATGCAGGGGGCGTCCTGGCCTGGCGGCGCCGAACGGTAGTCGAGCACGGGGGCGCACACGTCTACCAGCACGCGGTCCTTGACGCGGTAGGAGGCCAGCGTCAGCAGGGTGCTTGTCTTGATGCAGCGGTCGATGACCTTCATGTCCTGGGGCGTGTAGGCGCGGGTTTCGCCGTCGGTGACCAGATAGGGCTCGCCCATGACGGTGAGCATGGAGACGCGCATGAAGCCGCTCTTGTGGGCGCGCTCGCGCAGATCCCTGCGCACGCTGTCCACGCTCCGGCAGTAGCTGGCGAGTCTGACGGCTTCGATGTCGCCGAGCACGCCCTTGGTGCTGCGCATGAAGTCCTCGCGCATCTCGGGCTTGTTGGCGAGGCCGCGCAGGTTGTCGATGGGCAGGCCAAGCAGCGAGACATCGCGCGCCAGGTCCTCGATGCCCGGGATTTCGGCAAGGCGCTCCAGGAAATGGCCGAAGAGGCCGCCCCAGATCTTGGTCTCCACGGCGTCCACGTCCACCAGCGCCTCGGTCTCGAGGTTGAGGATGCTTATCGTGCGGTCTTCGACGAACTTGTAGACGCGGTCGATGTAGATCCAGGAAAGAACGCCCCACACGAGCATGGTCAAGAGGAGCACGAGCAGGGGGCTCGTGCGGCTTGCAGGCGGTTTCCGAGTCATGGCATTCCCTCCCTATCGCTCCGTCAGCGCGTTCTGCTTGGCCTTGAGAATGGGCTTGAGCATGTACTGCAGGACGGTCTTCTTGCCGATGAGAATGTCGGCCTGCACCATCATGCCGGGGATGATGGGAAGCACCTCGTTGTGGTAGACGAGGGCGGTCTTCTTGGTGCGCACCTTGACGAGGTAGTAGAATTCGCCGCGCTTGTCCTCGATGGTGTCGGCGGAGATCTGCTCCAGCTTGCCGTCCAGGCCGCCGTAGATGGAGAAGTCGTAGGCCGTGATCTTGACCATGACGTCCTGGCCGGGCCTGAGGAAGGCCACGTCCTGCGGCTTGACCCTGGCCTCCACCAGCAGGGTGTCGTCAAGGGGCGTGATGTCCAGAATGGGCTCGCCGGGCTTGACGGTGCCGCCGATGGTGTTGACGTAGATCTGCTTGACTATGCCTCTGACGGGCGAGCGCACGTCCGTTCTGGTCACGCGGTCGCTGCCGGCGGAAAGGGTCTCGCGCAGGGATGCCTGCTCGGCGCGGCGCTTGTTGATCTCTTCGGTGATGCCGCTTTCGTACTCGGCCTTGTGCGAGGCGATGCGGTGCTGGGCCTCGGCGGCCGAGGCCTCGGCGCGGGGAATGCTGGCGTTGAGCATGTCCAGCTGGCCCCTGAGCTCTACCACCTTCTGCTCGAGGTTGAGGAACTCGATGCGCGAGAAGTTGCGGCGGCTGAGCAGGCCCTGGGCCGCGTCGCGCTGCTGGGAGGCCAGGCTGAGGCTGCCGCTGAGCTGGTCGCGGTGGGCCTTCTGCTCCTGCACGTCCTTCTGGCGCTGGGCTATCTGGGCCTGGAGCACGGCCTCGTCGGCCTTGTACTTGGCCAGGCGCGACTCGTAGGCCGTCTGCTGGTCGCGCATCTTCTGCTGCAGGCCGGCCAGGGCCTCGGGTTCGGGGTCGCGGCCGAGCAGCTCCCTGGCCCAGGCCTTGAGGTCGGTGGGGAAGGAGGGCTTGACGCCCTTGAGCTCGGCCTCCAGACGGATGAGAGCGATGGAGTCGTCCATGGTGCGGTTGACGGCGTCGCGGTAGGCGGAGGCCGCCATTTCGTTGTCGAGCTGGGCGATGACGTCGCCCTTGGACACTTCCTGCCCTTCGCGCACCAGCATGGAGCGCAGGATGCCGCCTTCGAGGTTGGAGATGCTCTGGGTCTTGCGGGAGCCGACGACCGAGCCCTCGGAGTGGGTGACCTCGTCTATTTCGGCAAAGGCCGACCACACGAGCAGGACGCCGAAGAAGATGAAGATGAAGACCGAGAGGAAGCGCGCGCCGAACTTGGGCCTGCGGGAATAGGCCGCGTCCACGTCGCTGGCGTACTTGACGTCGTCGGGCGTGAGTCCGCGCAGGGGCGCGTCCATGGCCGCAAAGAGGCCCATGCCGCCCATGGTGGTGCTGCGCTTGCCGGGCTGGCCCTGTCCCGCCATGGCCTGCTGGAGCATGGTGCCCAGATCCTTGTCCGGACTCTGCTCGAGCCTGCCGCCGAGGAAGATGCTTTTCAGGAAGCTGGCAAAGCCGGCCGCGTTGGAGGCGCTCACGCCCTTGTCCACTTCCTCGAGGGCCAGCGACTTGTCCATGCGCGAGGGGTCGCGCTCGACGCGGCGCCTGGTCGGCGCGCCCTGGCGGCCGGCAATGGCGCGGGCCTGGTCCAGGGTGAGGTCTTCGGGCTTCTGGGGGCCCTGGGCAGCCATGCCCAGGGGCATGCCGGCAGGCAGTCCGCCGGCCTGCGCGGGGACGCCCGCCTGGCCTGCCTGGCCCGCCAGAATCTGCTTGAGCAGCTCCGGCGGAATCTGCTGGCTTCCCGCCTCGCCCGGCTTCACGCCGGCCTTGGCCAGCTGCTGGAGCATCTCGGGCGTCAGGGCCACCTGCTGCCTGGCAGGCTGGATGCGGGCAACGGCCTCGCCTTCGGGCTCGGCATCGACGGCCTTGGCACCAGCCTGGCCCTGGCTCCCCTGCGGGGCCGGGGCTTCAGCCGGGACGCTGGCCTGCGGGGCTTCGGGCGCCTTGGCGCCGGCCCCGGATACATCCTGCCGCGGGGCCCCGGCTTCGGGGCCTTCGGCTTTCCTTGCTGTCTCGCTCATGTCCTACTCTCCCCTTGCAACGCGCTGCTGGGCGGCTCCGGGCTGAGGCCTCGGCCGGCCCCTGGCCGCCACCGGCATCTGCTCCTCCTTGGGAATGAAGTCGCAGGCGTCCTTGGGACCGTCGTAGAGCACCTTGCCCTTGTCCATGACGACGATGCGCTCGACCACGCGCAGCATGCTGAGCCTGTGCGTGACAAGGATGAGGGTGCGGCCCCTGGCGACGGAGAGCAGCCTGCGCTGCAGCTTGAGCTCGGATTCGGTGTCCATGTTGCTGGTGGGCTCGTCGAGGATGAGGATTTCCGGGTCGTGCACCAGGGCCCTGGCCAGGGCCACGGCCTGGCGCTGGCCGCCGGAGAGCTCCTTGCCGCCTTCGCCCACCTGGGCCGCGAAGCCCGCCGGGTTGTCCTTGAGGAATTCGGTGACGCCGGCGATTTCGGCGGCGCGCAGGATGAGGTGGTCGTTGATGGTCGGGTCGCCCAGGGAGATGTTCTCGCGCACGGTGCCGTAGAAGAGCACCACGTCCTGGGGCAGGATGCCGATGCGGCTCCGCAGCTCCGTGGTGGCGAACTGGCGTATGTCCACGCCGCCGAACTTCACGGCGCCCTCCTTGGGCTGGTAGAGGCCGGCCATGAGCTTGGAGAGCGTGCTCTTGCCGGAGCCCATAGGGCCGATGATGCCCACGTGCTCGCCGGGCTCGATGTGGATGTTCACGCCGTCCAGGGCGAGGCGCTTGGCGCGCGGATAGGAGAAGGAGACGCTCTCGAGGGAGAAGGAGGGGCGCAGCAGGCCGAAGTCCATGGGCGTCTTCTCGGCCTCGTTCTCGCTGGGCAGGGCCATGAGCATGTCCAGGGCCTTGAGGGCCACGTGGGAGTTCTGAAAGCGGGTCAGGAGGCTCGCCACCTGCATGAGCGGCGCCATGGTGCGGCCGAGCAGGATGTTGGAGCCGATGAGCGCGCCCATGGTCATGAGGCCTTCCTCGATGCGGTACACGCCCCAGATGACCAGGATGACCGAGAGCAGCTGTGTGATGAGCAGGGAGGAGTTGATGGCCAGATTGTTGTAGCGCCTGGAGTCGGAGTTGGTCTTGGCCGAGAGGCCGACCACGGATTCCCAGAGGCGCTGCATGCGGCTCTCCGCCTGGCAGGACTTGATGGTCTCGAGGCCGTTGACGATTTCCACGAGCAGCGCGTTCTTCTGCATGTTCTGCTTGTAGCCTGCCTCGGCGGACTTCTTGGATATCTTCTGGATGAGCACGCCTATGCCCACCAGCGCCGGGATGGCGAGGATGGGCAGGATGCACAGGGGGCCGGCGATAAAGCCGATGAGCGCCACGAAGACGACGAGGAAGGGCACGTCGATGCAGGCGAGCAGCGTGGACGAGGAGAAGAACTCGCGCAGCTGGTCGAACTCGCGCAGGTTGTTGGTGAGCGCGCCCGTGGATTCGGGCTTGGCGTCGAGGCGCATGGAGAGCACCTTGTTGACCAGGGCGCTCGAGATGACCACGTCCGCGTTGCGGCCCGCCACGTCGACGAAGTAGGTGCGCAGGTTGCGCAGGCCGAAGTCGAAGGCGTAGGAGATGAAGACGCCGACGGCGAGCACCCAGAGGGTCTCATAGGCCGCGTTCGGCACCACGCGGTCATACACGTTCATGACGAAGAGCGGGGTCGCCACGGCGATGAGGTTGGTCACGATGCTGGCCAGGGCCACGTGCCGGTAGATGGGCGAGAAGTAGCTCAAAACGTCCCAGAACCAGCGCTTGCCCTTGGAGATGGTGAAGCTCTCGGTGCGCTCGTCGGGCTTGGCGTCCACGGAGGCGAAGAGCACGTAGCCCGAGTACTCCTTGGCGAGCTCCTCCAGGGGGACGTGCTGGGCCGTGTTGTCGGTCTCCGGGAAGATGACCTCGGCCTCCTCGTCGGTCCTCGAGACGAGCACGCAGGTGCGGTCGCCGGTGAGCAGCATGAGGCAGGGCAGTGTCAGCTTGGGAATGTCCTCCACCTTGGGGCGGTAGAGGATGCGTCCGGAAAGGCCGGCCTTGCGCGCCACGCGCAGGCAGCCCTCGGGAGTCACCTTGCTGCCGGTGAGGCCGGCGCGCAGGAACTGGGGCGAGACGCTCACGCCCTTGAGGCGCAGCAGGATGGAGAGGCTGCGCAGGATGCCGGGCATGAAGTCGACGTCCGAGGGGCGCAGGGGCTCCTGGGTAATCTGCTGCTCGGCGGGGCGTCGATCGCCGGGTGCGGACACGGCAGGCTTGGCGGCCGCGGACGCGGCCGCAGGCGTCTGGGCGCCTTCGGAGCCCGGCACCTGCTGGCGTCCCGGCACGAAGCCGGGACGGAGGAACTGGCCCTGCCTGGGCGCGGCGGCCGGGGTCGCCTGGGGCGTGGGAACCTGCTTGGTCTTGCCGGCAGGCTTGGCATCCTGGGGCTGGACGGGTTTGACGGCGAGGTCGTCCCTGCCGGTCAGGGGTATGCGCTCGGGCTTGGCCCTGAAGGACTTCGCCCCTGCGGGCGCCTTCTCCTGCCGGGGCAGGGGCTTGGACGCTGCTCCCGCAGCAGGGGCAGACGGCGCCGCAGGCGGGGTGCCGGGTGCCGCTGACGGAGTGCCGGGTGCCGCAGGCGCGACTGGCTTGGATTCAGGCATGCGCTTCTCCACAAGGGTATCGGTTGCGACGCTGGCAGGAAGAGTTCCGGACGGCGACGCTTCATTGCATAGGAAAGCACAATTACTACCCCGATCGGCATCACTTTTCCAGCCTTTCATGCATGCCTTCCAGCCTTCCAGCCGCCCGTGCCGCAATGCGTTCCAGAGCTTGCGCCGGCCAGGGCCAGGCCGTACACTAGCCAGCTCCTGCAACCTTTCAACCGCCCGGTCCTGCCCATGTCGCAACCCTTCTGGCTTAGCGCCTGGCGCGCCTGCGACGGCGTGCTCTCCCTCGCCCTGGACGCCGCCACCGTCCTCCCCTTCATGCTCGGACTCTGCCTGATCCTTTCCCGGAGCGCCAAGGGGGCTTTCCTGGCGACGCCGGCCAGGCTCTACCGCGCCCTTGGCCTTGGCTGCCTGGCAGTGGGCCTTGCCCTCGTCGCTGCCAGAGCCGCCGTGGATCTGCGCTTCTTCCCCATGAGCATGGACCACCTGGTTCCGGTTCCCTTCCAGCCCTTCGCCGCCCCCTGGCTCGCCAGTACGACGACCTTCCTGCTCCTGCTCGCCGCAGCGGCCCTGCTCTGGCTGGCAGGCGGCCTCATGCGGCCCGTCTTCCAGAACCAGACCCGCGGGCGGCGGATCCGCCTGCGCGCAGATCTGGCCGCAGCCGCGGCCTTTGCGGCCTTCCTCTGCTGCTTTGCCTCCATCGTCTCCCGCAACTGGCCCTTCATGGGACTTCCCGAAGGCATGACCCAGCAGCGGGCCTTCGAGGTGCTTTTGTCCCACGCCTGGCGCACGTCCTGCGCCTCGCTCATGCCGGCCGGCGCCATCGCCGTGTTCGCCCTGCAGATGCTGCTGGCCAGGGTGCCCGAAAGCGCCGAGGAAAAGGAGGCGCGCAAGCGCGGCGGCCGCAGCGGCGAGGCAAGGGCCCCGCTCCTGCCCCAGCAGGAGGCCCAGAGCGTCCGCATGGGCCTCGCCTTCGCCATCGCCGGCGCGGTCTTCCAGTTTCTGGGCGCGAGCTTCATCGCCTTCAGCTACTCTGCCGCCATGGGGCAGGGCCTCAGGTCCGCCCTCGCCCAGTACACGCCCGTCTGCGTCACGGGCCTCAGCATCGCCTGCTGGGGCATGCTCTTTGCCAGACCCCGCCGCCACGCCCTCTTTCTCGCGCTCCTGCCCGTCCTGCTCGTGCTCTTCCGGGCGTGCCTGCGCGTGTAGCCAGGGCGCCTGCATGCCAAGGCCTGCGGCAGACGGCATGCTGTTGTTTTAGACAGGCTGAAGTGCTACTCCGAAGCCGTTTCGCCCCACACGCCTGCCAGGCATCCATGCTGCAGGGACGGGGCGCTTTCCACCGTCCTGCGGCCAGGCCGCAGGCTTCACCTCCCCTCAACTTGTCAAAGGTACGCTCACTATGTCCGGCACTGCCTACTTTTTCCTCTGCCTTGCCCTGCTCGTTGCGGGCTACGCCGTCTACGGCCTTGCGGCGGAGAAAATCTTCGGGATCGACCGCAGCCGTCCCACGCCCGCCCAGACCATCGCCGACGGCATGGACTACGTGGCCATGCCCATGTGGAAGATCTACCTCATCCAGTTCCTCAACATCGCCGGACTTGGCCCGGTCTTCGGCCCCATCCTCGGCGCCCAGTACGGCCCGGCAGCCCTGCTCTGGGTCGTCTTCGGGTGCATCTTCGCCGGCGCCGTGCACGACTTCGTTGCCGGCATGATCAGCCTGCGCTACCGGGGCGCCTCCTATCCCGAAGTCATCGCCCGCAATCTCGGCCATTACGTCATGGCCTTCACCGTGCTCTTCTGCCTCGCCCTGCTCGTCATGGTGGGCGCGGTCTTCACCTCCGGGCCGGCCGGCCTGCTCGCCAGCATCAAGGAAGTGCCGATCTTGAGCGACATCCCGTTCTGGGGCTGGGCCTGCCTCATCTTTGCCTACTACATGTGCGCCACGGTGCTGCCCATCAACACGCTCATTGGTCGCATCTACCCCTTCTTCGGCGCCCTGCTCATCTTCATGGCCATCGGCCTCATGGTGGCCCTCTTCAGCCAGGGCTACCAGGTGCTGCCCACCGTGAACCTCGACACGATGCTCCATACCCAGCATCCCAAGGGCCTTCCCATATGGCCCGGCCTCTTCATCGTGATCGCCTGCGGCGCCATCTCCGGCTTCCACGCCACCCAGTCGCCCATGATGGCCCGCTGCATGACCAGCGAAGGCCAGGGCCGCAAGGTCTTCTACGGCGCCATGATCGCCGAGGGCGTCATCGGCCTCGTGTGGGTGACCCTTGGCCTCTCCTTCTACAATTCTCCCGAAGCGCTGGCCGCTGCCGGCACGCCCGCCGTCGTGGTCAAGAAGATCTCCGTGGAGCTGCTTGGCCCCGCCGGCGGCCTGCTCGCCATCCTCGGCGTCGTGGTCCTGCCCATCTCCACGGGCGACACGGCCTTCCGCTCCGCCCGCATGCTCCTGGCCGACAGGTTCCAGCTCGATCAGCGCCCCATCAAGAACCGCATCCTGCTGTCCCTGCCCCTCTTCGCCGCAGGCATTGGCCTCACCCTCATCGACTTCAACGTCATCTGGCGCTACTTCGGCTGGGCCAACCAGACCATGGCCTGCGTCTGCCTCTGGGCCTGCGCCGTCTACCTCGCCCGCAGGAAGCGCTTCCACTGGATATGCTCGCTGCCGGCCTGCTTCATGACCGCCGTGTGCATCACCTTCATCTGCAATGCCAAGATAGGCTTCGGCCTGCCCATGGACACGGCCACCGCCATCGGCGCCGGTTTTGCGGCCGTCTTCCTCGTCCTCTTCCTCCTGCGCGGCCGCACCATGCCCGACAATGCCTTCGAGCGCCAGGCCTAAACCTGCCATCCGCCTTTCCAGCACAGCACACCCCAAGAGGAGGCCTTCCGGACGCAAGCCGGAAGGCCTCCTTGTCTTTTGGCCTGACAGACGGCCGCTGAGCTGTGCCGCGACCGGCCTCGTGCGCCCCTTTCAGCAGCCACTGCGCTTGCTACTTGCCAACGGCCTAACGCTCATGATTGCGAAAAAAATCCGTACTTGCACACGGTGGGTGATGTGCTCTTTAAAATCAGTATGTTAAGCATGTCGTAGAGCCAAAAACAAGCATCGGCAATGTTCGTTTTCGTCCCCGGCAAGAAACAGCGGTCAAAAACTTCAATAAAATCAATAGGAATCTTTCCGAGTCACCGATTTACCCACCGTGTGCAAGTAACGATTTTTGCGAAAAGACTTCGTACCGCAAAGGCTACTTTCAAAGGCTACTTCCGGGTAGACTAACGGGCAGAATCGGGTCAGGACACCTCTCGCCTGTGGCGACAGGCAACTGCCCGATTTTACACTATCTCTACTGCCAAAGCCCCGCTAAGGCTACTTTCAAAGGCTACTTCCAAGTAGACTGACGGGCAGAGTCGGGTCAGGACACCTCTCGCCTGTGGCGACAGGCAACTGCCCGATTTTACACTATCTCTACTGCCAAAGCCCCGCTAAGTTGCGCCACGAAACAAGACGCCGGGACCGCAGATGTTCCGCGGCCCCGGCGCAAAAGCCCATGATGCCAGCCAGGCTACTTGGCGCTGTGCCAGCCGAGGAAGAGGCGGTAGGCGTCGTTGCCGGTCTCGTCGATGTAGGGGTAGCCCATGCCTTCGACGCGGTCCAGGAACTCGCCGAAAGCCTTGTCCTTTTCCGGCGGCACTTCGATGCCCACCAGCACGCGGCCGAAGTCGGCGCCGTGGTAGCGGTACTGGAAGAGAGTGATGTTGAAGTCGACGTGCATGGCGTCGAGGAAGTTCTGCAGAGCGCCAGGGCGCTCGGGGAAGGCAAAGCGGTAGAGGCGCTCGTCGTGGGCGATGGGGGAGTTGCCGCCCACGAGGTGGCGGATGTGGACCTTGGCGAGCTCGTTGTCGCTCAGGTCCGTGACGCCGAAGCCGTCCGCGCGCAGGGAGGCCACGATCTGCTCGCCGTCCTCCTTGTCCTTGATCTTGAGGCCGACGAGCACGTGGGCCTGCTGGGGATCAATGGAGCGGGTGCAGATCTCGGTGATGCTACGCTTGCCTATGCTCTTGACCAGGGTGCGGAAGGAGCCCACCTGCTCGGGGATGTCCACGGAGATGAGAGCTTCGCGCTGGGAGCCTATCTCGGCGCGGTCGGCGACGTAGCCCAGGCGGTCGAAGTTCATGTTGGCGCCGGAGACGATGGCGACCAGGGTCTTGTCCTTCAGGCCGTGCTTCCTGGCGTAGGCGCGCAGGCCCGCCAGGGAGAGCGCGCCGGCGGGCTCGGCCACGACGCGGGTGTCCTCGAAGATGTCCTTGATGGCGCCGCAGATCTGGTCGGTGCTCACGAGGATGATGTCGTCCAGGCACTCGCGGCAGAGCTCGAAGGTGAGGTCGCCCACGCGCTTGACGGCCACGCCGTCGGCGAAGAGGCCCACCTCGCGCATCTCGACGGGACGGCCGGCAGCGATGGAGCGGCGCATGTCGTCGGAGTCCGCCGGCTCGACGCCGATGACCTTGACCTCGGGACGGAGCTGCTTGATGTAGACGGCAACGCCGGCAGCCAGGCCGCCGCCGCCGATGGGCACGAAGACCGCGTCAAGGGGGCCGGGGTTCTGGCGGAGAATCTCCATGCCGATGGTGCCCTGGCCGGCAATGACGTCCTCGTCGTCGAAGGGCGGAATGAAGACGGCGCCCGTCTCGGCGATGAGCTCCTGGGTCTTCTTGGCGCAGTCGGAGAAGGACTCGCCGGACAGCACCACGGTGCCGCCGAGGCGCCGCACGGCCGCCACCTTGATGGCAGGGCTGGTTTCGGGCATGACGATGGTGGCCTCGCAGCCGAGATGCCTGGCGGACAGGGCGACTCCCTGGGCATGGTTGCCGGCGGAGGCGGCAATGACGCCGCGACGCAGCTGCTCGTCGGAGAGCTGCACCATCTTGTTGTAGGCGCCGCGCAGCTTGAAGGAAAAGACGGGCTGGGTGTCCTCGCGCTTCAGGAGGACGCGGTTGCCAAGGCGCTTGGAGAGGCCGACTGCCGGCTCGAGAGCTGTCTCGAGGCAGATGTCGTACACGCGGCTCAGCAGGATGCGCTTGAGATAGTCGTTGGTGGGCATGGGACGTTCCTTATGGGTGAATATGCCGCGGCTCCCCCTGGCGCCGGAAGGCGCAACAGGAGATGCCGTGCATTGCTGGCGTACTGGAAGCTGCAGGAATATGCCCATTCGCCGCAAATGTGAATGCCAAAATGCCGGTTCCGACCTCGCGCCCAGCAGGGGCAGGCGCTGCTGACGTCACAGTCTTGATAGCCCAAGCGCCTTGAAATCAGGCAAAAATCAAGCCGGCTCGCCAGTCGGGGGCTCTGCGTCCTCCGGAATCCTTGGACACCCGGCAGAGGAGGGGCGGTCAGCTGCCTGCTGAACGCACGTGCGCCTTGTCGCAAGCCCTCGTGCCTGCATCGCAGCCCCCACAGGGGATCCGCGCCGCCCTTGAGCCAGGGCCCGGGGGGCTTTTCCCCAGGCAGAGCAGGTCTAGGCGACAAGCAGCAGCGCATCGCCCTGCTCGAGCACCTCGCCGACGACGCAGGCAAGATCGCCGCCTGCCGTCAGGAAGGCCTGAACTTCGGCAAGCCTGTCCGGCTCCACGCCGAGCAGAAGTCCGCCCGAGGTCTGGGTGTCGAAGAGGGCGTTCTCGAGGTCCTCGTCCTTGGGGCGCTCCCACCTGGTCCTGCAGGCGCAGAACTTGCGGTTGCCGATGGTGCCGGCGGGAACCAGGCCGTCGCCGGCGTAGTCGAGCACATGGTCCATGAGCGGCACGGCCTCGGCCTTGATCCTGACGGTCGTGCGCGAAGCCCTGGCCAGCTCCATGGCGTGCCCGGCCAGACCGAAGCCCGTAATGTCGGTGGCGCCCCGTATGCCGAACCTGGCGATGGCCTCGCCGGCAACGCGGTTCAGCCGGCCGCACCAGCGCCGGATCTGGGCGTCTGCCTCCTCCCAGCCCTCCCAGGCGGCCTTGAGGCCGGTGGCGAGGATGCCGCTGCCGATGGGCTTGGTCAGGACGAGCCGCATGCCGGGCGCAAGGCCGCTGTTCTGGGCAATCTTGGCCGGATCGACGATGCCAGAGACGGCCAGACCGAACTTGAGCTCGTCGTCCTTGACGGTGTGGCCGCCGGCGCTGACGCAGCCGGCTTCGTGCATGGCGTCGAGGGCACCCCTGAGTATGGCTGCCAGCTCCTCCGGGGCGCTTTCCGCAAGGTCTTCGGGGAAGCAGGCTATGCTCATGGCGCTCCAGGGCCGGCCGCCCATGGCGTAGACGTCGGAGAGCGCGTTGCAGGCGGCGATCCTGCCAAAGGCGAAGCCGTCGTTGACAATGGGCGAGAGAATATCGACGGTCTGCACAAGGCCCATGCCCTGCGGCATGGCAACGACGACGGCATCCTCGTTGAAGGCGCGCCCCGCCAGGACGCGCTGCTCCAGCTCGGCAGGCATGTCGGCATTCACTTGGAAAAGCAGCTGCTCCAGGGCCCCTGGAGCGAGTTTCGCCGCTCAGCCCGCAGCGCGGGCGCGTTCCATGAGCTTCACCATGGCGCATGCCTCCTTCGGGAAAACTGCGGCCGCCCTGGCCTGCGCGGCCGCGCCTTTCTTATAGCGGCGCCCCCCGCCCCCGGCAAGCCCGGGAGCCGGACGGCCCCTGCCGGCATTGCCAGCGCCAGGCGATTTGCCTACAAAGGCGCAAACGCCGACTACGGCCATGCCCGACAAAGGAGCCGCCATGCCTCTGCTCACTCTCCAGGACGTCTGCCTCAACCTCAGCGGCAAGACGCTGCTCGACAGCGCCAGCCTCGGCATCAATGCCGGCGACCGCGTCTGCCTCGTCGGCCGCAACGGCGTCGGCAAGTCCTCGCTGCTCAGGATGCTGGCAGGACAGCTTGAGCCGGACAGGGGCAGCCTCGTCTACGAGGGCGGGTGCCGCTTCGGCTTCATGCCCCAGGACGTGCCGCTCGACTGGACGGGCCCCGTCTTCTGCGTGGCAGCGGCCGGCATGGGCGAGGAAGGCAGGATGCTCGCCCTGGCCCACACCGTGAGCCAGGGACGGGAGGACGATCTCCCGAAGGCGGACGCGGCCAAGGCCAAGGCCTACATGGAGTCCGGCGAAGGCTGGGAGCGCTACGGCGAGGTGCTCGGCGTCGTGAACAGCCTGGGGCTCGATCCGGCAGCCGACTTCAAGTCCCTCTCCGGCGGATCCCGCCGCCGCGTCGCCCTGGCCAGGGCTCTGCTGACCTCCAGGGATCTCCTGCTGGACGAGCCCACCAACCATCTCGACATCAAGACCATACGCTGGCTGGAAGACTTTCTGAAAAAGCGCATCCGCACCCTCGTCTTCATCTCCCACGACCGCGCCTTTGCCCGCTCCCTCGCCACGCGGGTCGCCGAAATCGACAGGGGCGGCCTCTACGCCTACGACTGCGGCTACGACGACTACCTCCCCCGCCGGGACCTGCGCCTCGAAAACGAGGAAAAGGAAAACGCGGCCTTCGACAAGAAGCTGGCCCAGGAGGAAATCTGGATCCGCAAGGGCATCAAGGCCCGGCGCACCCGCAACATGGGCCGGGTGCGGGATCTCCTCGCCATGCGCGAGGAGCGCTCCCGGCGCAAGGCCCGCATGGGCGACGTGCACATGCAGGCCCAGGAGGCCGAAAAGTCGGGCCGGCTCGTCATGGAAGCCAAGGACCTCGGCTACACCTACCCCGACGGCTACGAAGTCTTCCACGGCTTCTCCGCCATCATCCAGCGCGGCGACCGCATCGGCATCATCGGCGACAACGGCACGGGCAAGAGCACGCTCATCAAGGTCCTGCTGGGCGAGCTCGCCCCCACGTCCGGCAGCCTGCGCCGCGGCACGAATCTCGAGATCAGCTACTTCGACCAGCTGCGCGAGACCCTCGATCCCGACATGTCCGTCATGGACAGCGTCGCCAACGGCAACAACGTCGTGGAGATCAACGGCGCCAAGCGCCACGTGGCGGGCTACCTCGCCGACTTCCTCTTTCCCCCGGACCGCCTGCGCGTGCCCGTGCGCACGCTCTCCGGCGGCGAGCGCAACCGCCTGCTGCTGGCGCGGCTCTTCACCAGGCCGTCCAACCTCCTCGTGCTGGACGAGCCCACCAACGACCTCGACATGGCGACCCTGGATCTTCTGGAAGAGCTGCTCGCCGACTACAAGGGCACCGTGCTCATGGTGAGCCACGACCGCGACTTTCTCGACAACCTCGTCACCTCCACCTTCGCCCTGGAGGGCGACAGGCTCGTGCACGAGTACGTCGGCGGCTACACCGACTGGCTGCGACAGCGCCCCCAGCCCCAGGCAGAGGAAAAACCCAAGGCCCAGGCGCCCCGGCCCCAGACCGGACGCGCGCGCAGGCTCTCCTTCAAGGAGCAGCGCGAGCAGAACCTGCTGCGGGAGGAGCTCGACGCCCTGCCGGACAGGATCGCGGCACTCGAGGCCGAGCAGAAGGATCTCGAGGCCAGGCTCGCCGACCCGGAGCTCTACGGCCGCGATCCCGCAGGCTTCGAGGCCGTGACAAGGCGCATGGCCGAGGTCGAGCAGGAGCAGCTGGAGGCGCTGGAGCGCTGGGAGGCCGTGGAGGCCAGGCTGCAGGAGCTCGCCGACATCGTGAAGAAGGACTGAACGCCCGCCGCGCCCCATGGGCGGCGCCAGGAGGACTACATGGACACCTATGAAGCCATCGTTACCCGCAGAAGCACCCGCAGCTACCGGCCCGACCCCGTGGAGCCGGAAAAGCTCCGGAAGATCATCGAGGCAGGCCGGCACGCCCCCAGCGGCGGCAACAGCCAGACCAGCCACTTCCTCGTCGTGCAGAAGCCCGAGGCGCTGGCCAGGCTCATCGATCTCGCCGAAAAGGGCCTGGCACGCATGGAGGTGCGCGAAGACACCTACGCCAGCCTCAAGCGCTGCATACTGCGCGCCCGGCAGGGCGGCTACGTCTTCACCTACCATGCCCCCGTGCTCGTCGTCATGGCCAACAAAAGGGGCTACGGCAACGCCATGGCCGACTGCGTCGCAGCCATCGAGAACATGATGATCGAGGCCAACGAACTGGATCTGGGCACCTGCTACATCAACCAGCTCAACTGGCTCGGCGACGATCCCGCCCTGGTCGAGTACCTTAGAAGCCTCGGCCTTGCCGAAGACGAGCGCGTCTTCGCGTCCCTGGCCATAGGCCATGCGGACAGCGAAAGCGGCCTGCCCAGCCGCACGCCCCTCGAGCGCAGGGGCAACAGGGTGACCTGGATCGGATAGGGCCTGCCGCGAGCATGCCCGCGCACCACCCTTGGCCGCGCAGCCCGAAGCCTGCCCGGCACCGCCGCCTGCCCGCCTGCCGAAAGGCCGGAGTGCCGCACGCCGCAGGAGCAGGCGGAAGCGGCGACGCAAGGCCGACGACGCTTTCCGAAATCCGTGCACGCATGCCCTTCCGCTCCCCCGCCGAGTCCATGAACCGCTAGCCAGGCTCCGCCCGCCCTGTTCCGCCGGAGGCACGCATGCTCTTCTCCTCCTACCCCTTCCTGCTCCTCTTCCTGCCCGTCCTGCTCCTCGTCTGGTTCAAGGCCAGGGGGCTCACGAACGGCGCGAGGACAGCGGTGCTCTTCCTGGCCTCGCTGGTCTTCTACACCTGGTCGGGATCGGCCTTCCTGTGGCTGCTCCTCGCCATGGCGCTGGCCAACTGGCAGGCCGGCCTCGCGCTTGCGGAACCCGAGGTTTCCGAGACGCCCGGCGGCGGCAGGACCAGGCGCCGGCTCTCCCGCAAGGCCCTGCTCGGGCTCATGCTCGCCGCGGACTTCCTGCCCCTGCTCTACTGCAAGTACACGGACTTCTTCTCCGCCGCGGTCGCCAGCCTTGCCGGCACCGATCCGGGCTGGCGCTCGCCCGGGCTTCCGCTTGGCATCTCCTTCTACACCTTCATCCAGACGGCCTGGCTCGTCAGCGTCTACCGGCGCGAGATCGTTCCTGGACCGCTGGCCCAGCACGCGCTCTTCTCAAGCTTCTTCGGCTACGTCGTCTCCGGCCCCATCGTGCGCTGGCAGGACATGGGCCCCCAGCTTTCACGGCTTGCCCCGCCAGGGCCTGCAGACTTTGCCAGGGGGCTCTCGCTCTTTGTCATGGGGCTGGCCAAGAAGGTGATCCTGGCCGACTCCATCGCGGCCTACGCCAACGCCGTCTTCAACGCCGCGGAAAAGGGCTGGCCCGTTGCCGGCCCCGAGGCCTGGTTCGGCGCCTTCGCCTACGCCATGCAGCTCTACTTCGACTTCTCGGGCTACACCGACATGGCCCTGGGCGCGGGGCTCATGCTGGGCCTGACCCTACCCTTCAACTTCGATTCGCCCTACAAGTCCACGGGCATCGTCGACTTCTGGCGCCGCTGGCACATCACCCTCGGCACCTGGCTCAGGGACTTCCTCTACATCCCCCTTGGCGGCAACCGCCGGGGAAAGATCTGCCAGTACCGCAACCTCTTTCTCACCATGCTCATCGGCGGCGCCTGGCACGGCGCGGGCTGGACCTTCATCATCTGGGGTGCCCTGCACGGCGCCATGCTCTGCGTGAACCACTTCTTCCGCGCCCTGACCAAGGGAACGCCGGTGCAGGCCGCGCTGGCCAAGGCGCCATGCCGCGCCGGCTTCATCCTGCTGACCTTCGTCTGCGTGACCCTGTGCTGGGTCGTCTTCCGCGCCCAGAGCGCCCAGGGGGCCCTTGCCATGTACCAGGCCATGGCAAGCCTGCCCGACGCCTCGCAGGGCCTCTTCCCCCACGGCTACGTCAAGGGCTGGCTCCCGCACGCCCTGCTGGGCCTGTGCGTTGGCATATGCTGGCTGCTCCCCAACTCCCAGGAGCTGATCTTCGGCCGCAGGGACGGTGCCAGTCCCGCACTGCGCTGGAAGCCCAGCGCAGCCTGGGCCGCAGGGCTGGCCCTGGCAGCCGTCTGCTCGCTGGTGCTGGCCTCCCGCGAAGCGACCTTCCTATACTTCCAGTTCTAGGGATACGCTGAACAATTCATCATCGGCTCGACTGCTCCTTGACATTTCAAGGAGCGAGTCGAGCCATCTCGCTGGAAAACGCCTTTTATCAGTGCGTCCCTAGCCGGGACTGGCCGGCGCTGGAAGCGGGCCCGCGGAGCCGCAGCTGCAGGCCCAGCTGGCGGAAGGCCTCGTGGAGGCA
>Ga0310691_10000720_pt1 | contig 57599 bp, 71 predicted proteins | sample 176DNAGHGlowgp2_FD_203887 | JGI IMG/M metagenome (GOLD analysis project Ga0310691, IMG submission 203887) | Sheep rumen microbial communities from Palmerston North, Manawatu-Wanganui, New Zealand - 1766 DNA GHGlow gp2 (v2) (version 2) | ecosystem: Host-associated > Mammals > Digestive system >... | reverse complement strand
GGGCTCTTGTCGATAAAGAAGAACGGCTCACTTGGAAGATTCAAAAAAGGAAATATTCCTTTGACCGCTTTCCAGAAGGGGCATAAAGGTTTCGGAGCCAAGCAATGTATAGACCTTGAGACTGGCTTTATCTATGAGAGCCGTTCGGCAGCTGCGAAAGCTATTGGAGTGCACGTTTCGAATATCATGCAATGTATCAAAAACTTTGGAAGATGCAAGGGGCGCCGCATCCGAAACTATCCTAACTCATTCGAAGAGACAGAAATTGAATATATCAGCAACATTCAACAAACAAAAGCTAATGACTTGCCGAGCATTTTCAGAGAACGAGAAGAAGCCTATCATCGCTTCAACGGATGACAGACTGTGAAGAGATGGTGAATGACTGACGCAAAACGATTAGGACTATGGCATTTACAACACAAGGATTTATCAACAAGAACAAACGGATGGCAGCAGCCGACGCGAAGATAACCCAGCCCGAAGGTAAATACGTCAAGACGATGTTTTTCAGCAAGGGCGAACGTGTTGGCGTGCTGGCGGTTTGGGAGGGGAGGATGGAGTGGACGGTTTATGCCGACCCGATGTTTAGTTCTCATGTTGATTGGAACGACCCCGATTGCACATGCCTTAACGGGCTTGGCTCACCAACAACTATCATCCATGTGATGTCAGCCTTGCACGAGCAAGGTTATACATTCACTAACGAAAGGCTATGGACAGACTGAGGTCACGCCAAAGGCGCGACTTACGGAGAAACTAATAAAAATGCAAAGAAACTATGTTTACAATCAAGAAAATAAAACGATGCAAAGGGAAGCCAACTTGGATTTCCGAATTTCTTCTTAACTGCTCTATTGAGTTTGTTCAATGGCAATGCAAGAGTAGAGAGGATTTGGAACAGAACCTTGACAGAATCGTTGACGTGTTCCAAAAATCAAAGATGCGCGTTAGAAACGCATATCAGCATATCAATTCTTTCTATCGTATTGAGCGTGATGGAGATTGCATCAATATCTACAGCGTCATAAGCGATAAATTGGTTTATACCATTCAGGCGGAGGAAGGAGGCGATTGACTATGGCTTACTATAAATTCAAGAAAGATGACAAGTGCGTGGTCGTAGAGAATCTCTTAGCACCGCATTGTGTAGGACACATCGTAACAATCAAAGGTTGTTATACGGCTAATGGTAGAAACTTTTACAACGTACTTCTCGAAAACGGCTTAATGGGCATAGCTGCTGAATCGTGCCTTGAATTGCAAAGGAACTATGAAGCGAAAATGTTTGACATGTGAGCATGGCTATACTCCAGTCGATGGATGTGGCCGTACAAGCGCAGATACTCAGAGTTGCGACTTTGGACTGAAAGACGGTGCTGCTCCTGTCGATGAATACTGCCCAATGACTGGAAAGAAACTCCAAAACGCAAGTGAGAAAACGATAAAAAACCAATGGAAATGAATAAAAGATTAAGATTCCACATGCTGTATTTGCTGGCAACAACCATGATGGGAAGGGCTGAGGTCGAACAACGTCATGGTGCTGCCTCAATCAAGACACAAGAACGCACCTGTAAGGATTGCTATTTCTACACGGGCGGCACGTTCTGCAAGAAGGTAAAACATCGTGTAAGCAAGCAGACGCCTGCAAACAAGTGTGGATATTTCAAAACCAAAACAAAACAACAATAATATGAAGTACCAAGATTTTATTGAGTCGCACACGGTGGCGGCAGACTACAAGGAGAACGAGAACAACAAGTGTGAGTCGGTGCAGATGGTGTCCGTGGAGAACGCAGAGAAGGCATGCAAGATGGCACAGAAGGAACTGGCAGAGAAGCTGCTGGAGATGAACGACATGAACCTCGCCGCGGACATGCTCGGACGCATCCGTGACGAAAAAATCTAAAGCGATATGATGATTATCTACAACAGCATCATCCCGTTCAAGGGATTCCGCTGCATCAACCTTTTCGGCATCCTCTTCGCAAGGAAGGGGATGACCATCTACAAGCACACGGTCGTGCACGAGTCCATCCATACGGCACAGATGAAGGAGATGCTCTACGTGTTCTTCTACCTCTGGTACTTCGTGGAGTGGCTCGTGAAGCTCTGCTACTTCCGAGATAGCAAGGTGGCTTATCACTACATCAGTTTCGAGTGCGAGGCGTTCCGTCACCAGCATGATGACGACTACCTCCCTCGCCGAAAGCATTTCACATGGTTAAAATACATCAGGAAACAGGCATGAGCAAGGAAGTACAGATACAGGAAAACTGGAGCGGTCCTCGCAAGTTCTACGAGAAGGTGAGGCTGATGCGCAACGCGCAGAAAGTCTATTTTCAGACGCGCACGACGTCGGCACTGGAGCAGGCGAAGGTGTGGGAGAACGAGGTGGACCGCATCATCGAGGAGACCGAGCGCAAGAAGGCGGAGCGGCGAGAACCGAGAATCAATTTCGAGTGATTACACTCAAGTCAATAACCCTTAAAACCAAAAACGACATGAAGAAGGAGTATTAAGAACCAAGCACGAGGGTGCACAAGCCTGTCTGCGCTCCGTGCAAGGCGTATCCGTGGCCAGAGTCGCAGATGCCTGCAACGGGCGGATATGCTTATCCACAGGTGAAGGCAGAACCTTCACTTACTGAGAAAGAAGAAGATTGGGGGAGCTTATGGTGACATCATTGAAACACTACGGCTCAGGTGGCGAACGCCTGAGCTGTCCCCATGGAGCGGCGAAGTCGTTTCCTGTCGGCACGGTGAAGCCCGTGAAGGTGGGCGACCTCAACTGCTCGGAGTGTCCTTGCTACAACGGCATCGACCCGAAGAGCATCGACAAGCGCGAGAACTATGCGACGATGTGCTGCTACCCGGACTTCGCACCGAACAACAGGATGAGGACGATGGACGAAGAACCGAAGGCGGAACCTTCGGGAACGGTGGCAAAGGAGGGATAGAGAAAATTAAAAATTAAAAACTTAAAATTAAAAATCAGCATGAAAAAGAACTTAGGAGTTTTAGCAGCTGCTGCGGCAGCGATCGCTGGAGGACTGGCGAGCAGTCCATCGGGTCAGGAGGTGGCGAAGACCGTTCTTGACAATTCTACGAAGGTGGAGGCAGAATCGCCTCAGCAGTACATGAACCGAACACAGCAGCAGGCAATGCGTGCGCTGGGTCGAACGATTCAGAACGCTGCGTCGCAGGTGTATTCGCTCGGTGGTGGTGCAAGCAACGCGAATTTGCATTGTCATGGCGTCAGTCCGAAGGATTATGGCTTATGGCTCGCTCGGACTGGAAAGAACAAGCGCAACGACCGCCGTAACAAGCACAACAAAAAGATGCGCTCATGGTGAATACTTTATTATTGGCGACTGCTGCCTTGGTGGTGGTTGTCGGTATCGTGGTGGTGACGCTGATGGTTGTGGACAGACGGACGAAGGACGTGCAGGCGCCATACATCACAAGGAGGATTGGCGAACGGTTCGTGCATGACGGGAAGATGTACCGCGTGGTGGAGGGCTACAGTTGCTTGGACTGCGCCATGTACGACCGCGAGTCGATGAAGTGCGGAATGAGCGACAAGGCTCGTGGCGTGTTCGGCGACTGCCACATCGAGTTGCGCAAGGACAAGCAGAGCGCGATTTTCAAGACAGACGATTAGATAACCAGGGCGGGAGGAACGGACCTCCTGCCCATAAATTCAAGTAAAGATGAAAGTGATTGTGACTGGAAGCGAGGGCTTCATTGGTAGAGCCCTTTGCGAATCGCTCAACAGGAGTGGTGTGGAGATTGTGCGGATTGACAAGGTGTTGGGCAGTGATGCCGCTGACATGGAGCGCTATCTGGAAGGTGGCGACTATGACTGCGTGTATCACCTCGCCGCTGCCGTGGACAATCCAGACATCGAGTTAATCAGGAAAGAGAACATCGACACGTTCATGCGTGTTGCCGACGCTTGCAGGAGGCATGGCGTGAAGCTGGTGTATGCGAGCAGTGCGAGTGCCTACGCGCCCAACACCGTCTCGATGTATGGCATCAGCAAGCGTTTTGACGAGATGTACGCTCAGGTGTATTGCCCGAGCGCTACAGGCTGCCGCATCCATAGTGCTTACGGACCCAACCCACGAAGAGGAACTCTGCTTTGGCATCTGATGAACGATGCCTCCGTAAGGCTGTGGAACCACGGCAGGAACAAGCGCTGCTGGACGTACATCGCTGACGTGGTGGAGGGCCTGGTCTATGCCTCGGCGAGCCATCGGCAACTCCTGAACATCGTGAACGCTGACGCGATAGGTACGCTGGAGTTCTCCGCCATGGTGACGCAGAAGACGCACGTGGAAGTGGTGCCAGTGGCGGAGAGGCGTGCTTTCGACATTGCCGAGGAGGTGGTGGAGAATGGCGTTTTTGTCGTACCTTTGCGTTACACGATGGTGCCGGAGGGTGTCAGTAGGATGTTCTCTGCAAAACGGTAACGAATATGGACGAACAAGAGATAAGACAAAAACTGACGAGGATTGTCGTTGACGAGCTCGGGGTGGAGGAGTCGGAGGTGACGGACGACGCACGTCTGTACGAGGACCTGGGAGCGGACTCCATCGACTACGTGACCATCATTGATGATGTCGAGAAGACGTTCGGCTTCACCATTCGTGACGACGAGGCATTCGACCAAGAGGTGTTTGCACACGGGAAGAGCCTCAACATCGTCGGCAACCTCATCGAGTTAGTGAAGGAACGATTGAATTAACCAACGGCTGGCGCATTTCGGTGCGCTGGCTTTAATGCTTTTTTGGAATGGCAAAGGACAAGCAAACACAACTGACCCCCAAGCAGGAGAAGTTCTGCCAAGTCTATGTTGACTCAGACAATGCGTCTTACGCTTATCGTCAGGCGTACAATACTGAGAAAATGACGACTAAGACCATCAACGAATGTGCCTCAAGGCTTTTGAACGACCGCAAGGTTACCGCAAGGGTGGAGGAGATAAGAGCAGAGCGTGCGGAAGAGACGAAAGTTGACCGTGCGAGGTGCGAAGAGGAACTGATGGCGATAGCGACTGCAAGCGTTACGGACATCTTTGAGTACAACGAGGAGAAGGGGAGAACTGTGCTGAAGGACCCGATAAGTTTCAAGCAGAGCACCAAGAAGGCACTGAAGAAGGTGTCCAATAAGCGTGGCGAGGTATCGTATGAGTTCCATAGCAAGACGGACGCCATCGCCAAGCTCGCTGCCATGAACGGATGGAATACACCTACGGAATTGAACGTGAACGAGAAGAAGACGACGCTTGCCGATTTCCTCGGATTTGGAAAGAAGAAGGAGCAGAAGTCTTAGATGCCATAAATATATTTGACGATGGAGCAGATACCAGAGCATTTGAGAGTGTTCAACCCGAATGCGTTCTACTTGATGCAATATGCAGGAGATGCTACGAAGCGTTTCCTTTTGATGTATGGTGGCTCATCGTCCTCTAAGTCGTACTCTGCTGCACAGGTGCTTCTTCTCCTTGCGTTGACGGAGGGTGACAACGCCCTTGTTGTGCGCAAGGTGTCTTCATCCATCAGCAAGACCATCTATGAGGATTTCAAGGTAGCTGTTGCGCAACTTGGTATGAAGGAGATGTTTCGATTTACCGTGAATAGTATCCGATGCGTGAATGGTGCCAAGATTGACTTCTGTGGAATTGATGACCCCGAGAAGATAAAGGGCATCAGCAACTACAAGCGTGTGTTGATGGAGGAGTTAAGCGAGTTTGACGAAGCAGATTTCAAGCAGATACGAATCCGCTTGCGTGGTCGTGAAGGTCAGCAGATTTGGGCGACGTGGAACCCGATTTCAGAAACGCACTGGATTAAGAAGAGCCTCATTGATGGTGAGAAATGGCACGAAATTGGTCAACGTGTGGAGCTCAATGGCGAAGATATACCGAGTGACTATTGCCGGGTGAAGAGCGTGAAGGAGAACGCTCCGAAGACGATGATGAACCCACAGACGGGTGAGATGGAGGAGCAGCCGAGCAATATCGTGCTGATTCAGTCCACGTACCTCAACAACTTCTGGGTGGTTGGTTCGCCTGATGGAACGTATGGGTTCGTCGATAAGCAGGCGATCATGGAGTTTGACTACAACCGAGAGCATGACGAGAACTACTATCGCATCTATGCGCTGGGTGAGTGGGGCATCTTGAAGACGGGTAGCGAATTCTTCGGAAGCTTCAACAGCGGAAAGCACGTGAAGATGGTGGAGTACAACCCTGTCTTGCCGATACATCTGAGTGTGGATAACAACGTGCTGCCGTACATTACCTGCACGATGTGGCAGATAGAGATTGGCGAGAGGAAGGTCGTCAGGCAGTTTGGCGAGTTGATGGCGGAGAATCCGAACAACACCGTGCGGAGGGCTGCGAAGCTGATGGCGGGCGTGTTGCGAAGTCTCGACTATGCGGAGAAGGTGTATCTCCATGCTGATGCGAGTACCAGGGCGGCGAACACGATTGACGAGGAGAAGCGTAGTTTCTTCGACCTGTATATCTCCACGTTGAGCGAGGAAGGCTTCGAGGTGGTCGATATGGCTGCTGCGAGCAATCCGAGCGTGCCGATGAGCGGTGAGTTCATCAACAAGATATTCGAGGGTGCGATTGATGGTGTGGAGATAGAGATTGGCGAGGGGTGCAAGGTGAGCGTGAACGACTATCTGAGTGTGCAGAAGGATGTGAACGGTGGCATCCTCAAGACGAGGGTGAAGAACAAGATGACGGGGCAGACATACGAGGAGCATGGCCACGCCTGTTTCATTTCTTCAACGCCTGTCAGTACTTCCCGTGGAATTGTCCCAATTTCAGAGGTCAGAATTGGTGATTTTGTGGACACTGAAAAAGGACTGCATCGGGTATATAATTCATTCGTTTCCGCTTTGAATTCTCGGTATTTTTTCGTAACTTTGAAGGGTAATAGAATGGGTGTTACATACGACCATCCTGTCTTTACTTTGGCAGGTTACAAGCCTGTCTGCGAACTGCGAGAAGGAGATGAGATAATAATTTTAAAAGGCAAAGAACTATGCAAAGAGAAACTATCGTGTATAACGGCTTCAAGTTTAATAGATACCCTGAGTCAAAATCTGAGAGCGATAGGGCTTACTATAGGGGATGGGTTAGGGTTGAAGGAGGAAAGATGCGGAAGAAGTACCTCCACCGCTACATGTGGGAACTTGTTTATGGAGAAATCCCTAAAGGCTATCATGTACATCATATTGATGGCAACCACGATAACAATACAATCAGCAACCTTGCTCTTATGCTTGGTGAGCAACACGTGTCGTATCATGGCAAGAACCGCTCTGATGAAGTTGAAGCAAAGTGTAAAAACGCTTTGGACGAAGCGAGAGACAAAGCCTCTGAATGGCATCGCTCAGCAGAAGGAAGGGCCTGGCACTCTCAAAACTCAAAGAAGCAGATGCAGCGGAGGGAGTACAAGGAGTATACTTGCATCCATTGTGGCAAGACCTTTACAAGCCGCGCTATTCAAGGTAAGAAGTTTTGCTCGAACAATTGCAAGTCGGCATGGAGAAGAAGCCAGCGCCTCGACGACGTGGAGCGTACTTGTGAATGCTGTGGAACTAAATTTATTGTCAGTAGGTACGCTACTACGAAGTTCTGTTCTCGGTCGTGTGCCGCTAAGTTTAGGTGGCAGAGCGGACGTGTATAACATATCTACGGAGAGTGGAACATATTTTGCAAACAATGTGCTGGTTCACAATTGCGACACGTTCCGCTATTTGGTGGTTGACGTGCTGAAGAGTGAGTTCATTGAGTTCTCGAACAAGCGCAAGCGGAATATCTATGCGCAGAGTGGCATGCTGAATTACTTCAACCCGAATGCTGAGATGCGGTATGAGCGCAGGGTGGTGTATATGCTGCCTAATATCGACGAGCGGTTTGTGCTGGTCGAGGCTGCGAAGGTTGGCGAGTTCTGGAACGTGATCGATGTGCGCTTCTGCGATGTGGTTGCAGGCGAGGAGATGAGCAGGGAGTTGGCGAGGGATGCTGAGGTGTTCTTCGTGGAGTGTGCTGATGCTTACTTTGGCTGGGTGCGTGACGAGAGGGCGAGGACGAGCAAGGACATCAGGGTGGTGCGGATGAGCGAGAGTGGTATTGACGGACGGATTCTGTCGAAGGCGGATGATGTGAGGCGGATGATGCGGTTTGACTTCGAGAAGGGTGGCGAGTATGCTGCGTTCATCGAGAACATGATGGACTATAACAGGAACAGCAGGGACTACAGGCAGGCGAGTGCTGCGGTGAGCGGGATGGTGGAGTTCTTGAAGAGGATTTAAGGGACGAAGAACGAAGGGCGACGGCGGAGCCGCCGCTTACAAGAAAACTAACGATGGGCACGAGAGGGAGACTCGCGACGAAATCGCGAGGAACGGTGGCGAGCCGAAGAACAAAGGGCAAAGGACAAGAAAAAATGCGAAAAAGGGGAGGGGAGCGCAAAGGGGTGATTTTGTGAGAGTTAGGGAGAGGGAAGGGAAGAGGGTGATTGCAAGGATGAGCGGAGAGTGAACAAGGAAAAGGATTTTTGATTTTTTTTGCGGGCAAAAGAACAGGATATATCCTACAGATGAGATTATTTCCATTTTTCAATACCAAGGGAGCCACGATGCAGCCACTGCCGAGCGTGGATGCAAGGACTGACGTGAAGAACGAGGATGGCCATACGGTCCTCTTCGACGCGATTGTGCAGCCTCATGTGGTTGGCACTAACTTCCTTGAGATGTTCAGGACGATTCCCGAGGTGTTCTTCCCGATAGACTATATCGCCAGCAGGGTGTCGGGTGCGAACTTCATCGTGAAGCGCGAGAAGGACGACAGCATCAACTGGCGTCAGAAGGAGATGAACGCCATCCTGAGCAAGCCGAACTGCGTGGAGAGCTGGAAGGAGTTCGTGTATAATCATTTCGTGCATAAGTTGGCGACGGGTACGAGTTTCGTGCGTGCCGCCATGAACGAGATAGGCGAGGAACTCGACAAGTTTGCCTGGTGCAGTAACTTCTGGGTGCTGCCGAGTGCTGCCACGGAAGCCGTGAAGAAATGGGACGTGCCTCTGTTCGGTGTTGCCGACTTTGAGGACTATGTTGATTACTTCGCAGTGAAGTGGTGGGACACGAGTCTGTTGCGCGTTCCTACCTGGCAGGTGTTTGTCGATAGGGATGGCTTGGTGCATTATCACGGGCTGGAGTTCCTGAAGGGCACGTCGAGGCTGCTTTCCTTGCGCAAGCCGATTAGCAACCTGTTGGCGGTGTATGAGGCGAGGAACGTGATTTACGTGAAGCGAGGCGGTATCGGTTACTTGGTGAGTCAGAAGAAGGATGCCACGGGTAGTGTGCCGTTGACGGAGGTTGAGAAGCGCGAGCTCTTGAAACAGAACTACGAGAAGTATGGCGTGGGTCCTAATCAGGTGCCTTATGGCATCAGTGATGTGCCGTTGACCTTCGTTCGTACGAACCTCAGTATCTCCGATTTGCAGCCGTTTGAGGAGACCTTGCAGGATGCGATAACGATTGCAGGTGCCTACGGCATCCCGTCGGTGCTGGTGCCAAGGAAGGACCAGAGCACGTTCGCGAATCAGGCGACGGCTGAGAAGACGGTGTATAGCAGTGTTGTGATTCCGATGTGCAAGCAGTTCTGCAAGGATATGACACATTTCCTGGGACTCGACCACAAGGGCATGTACCTTGATTGCGACTTCAGCGATGTGGATTGCTTGCAGGCAGGCATGAAGGAGAAGGAGGAGGTGAAGAAGCTGGTGAACGACCGCTGCCTCATCCAGTTCGACAGGGGCATGATCACGCTGAACGACTGGAGGGCTCAGATAGGCGAGAGCCAGATACCAGAAGAAGAGAATCCGCTCTTTAGTAAGCTCAAGTTCAACATGAGTGACGAGGAGCTGGCACAGATAACGAGAATTATTAACAATCAAAACCAACAGACAGATGACAGAGAAGATGACGAATCACGACTTTCAGACGAAGGTCTATGATGTGGATGAGAAGAAGGGCATCATCAGTTGTGCTGTGAATCAGATTGGCGTGCTGGACGTTCAGGGCGACATGAGCATGCCTGGTTCCTTTACGAAGACCCTGCAAGAGAACATGAGCAGGATGAAGTGGTTGTACAACCACGACATGAGGCAGGATATCGGTGTGCCCATCGAGGGAGCGGAGAAAGACGGTTTCTTGGTGATGCGTGGCCAACTCTACAACACGCAGTTGAGCAAGGATGTTCTGAACAAGTACATGGTGAACATGAACCTTGGCCATACGCTGGAGCATTCGATTGGTGTTCAGGCCATCAAGCGCGACAAGGCCGACCCTCGGAAGGTGCTCGAATGGAAGATGCTCGAGTATTCGACCTTGAGTTTCCTCGGTGCTTGTCCTGGCACTCGCCTGATTGACGTGAAGAGTGCGTCACAGGATGAGGTGAAGCAGACCTTCGACTGGCTGAACGAGGCTCTGAAGGGCAGGTATGACTTCACGGATGAGCGCTACAAGGAGTTCGAGGACGCGCTGAAGGTGCTGAGCAAGGCGTTCGGCGAGGTGAACATGGTGAAGTGTCCGTATTGCGGCACAGAGTTCGACTACAATGCGCAGAAGGAGCACACCTTCAGTCAGGAGGTGATGGAGAGCGCCGCTATGTACGCCCGCTGGATTATCGAGGACACCGTGTATGAGCACATGGAGAGTCTGAAGCCAGAGATTCAGAGCGAGGTGCTTGCGTTACTGAATGCCGTGAAGGCGAATGGCGTGGAACTGACAGAAAAGGCTGTGACGGACTTCGTGGAGTACGTTCGCTGTCCTAAATGCTATACGAGAGTGTACAAGACAACTATCAATGATTCCGTTGAGCTGGTTGAGACCAAGACTGAGCCGTCGTCGGGCGACACTCAGGTGGAGGTTGAGACGAAGGGCGAGAAGGAAGACGACAAAGGGAAAGCCGCTGGTACAAGCACTTTGGACTTCAAGTCGATGAGTGAGAAGTTGTTTCCGACACATAGTGACGAGAACTGATTGTGTAATTAAAAACTGATTTGAAATGAAATTGACATTGAAAGACTTGAATCTCGATTTCTCGCAGATGAGCGAGGACGAGGCAAAGTTTGCGAAGGGTATCTGCGGCATTGTTGTGGATGCCATCAACAAGGGTATTGACGGTGTCATGAGCCAGGCAGAAGTTGAGAAGCAGATTAGCGGTGCCATCGGCAAGCTCGGCGAGAACGACACCATCAAGCAGCTCAAGGCAGACCTTGAAGAGCAGAAGAAAGTTGCCAAGAAGGCGATGGAGGCTCTTGAGAAGATGCAGCAGAAGGGTGTGAACACCGACGCTGTTGTCGAGAAGGTGAATGCCGAAGTTGACAAGCTCATGGAGAGCGAGCAGTGGAAGAGCGTTGCCAACGGCAACTACGCACGTGGCGAGTACCGCATGGACATCTCTTTGAAGGACATCGTGAGCATCACTGACAACTATACGGGCAGTGCGCTCCACACAGGTCGTGGACACGGTCCTGTGGCTCAGGCAGGTTTCAAGAAGCTCCACATGCGCGACATCATGACCGTTGTGCAGGGCGATCCAGAGAACCTCTCCTTGGCATGGCCAAAGATTTACGACATTGACAAGAACGCCCGTTACGTGAGCGAGAACGGCACTCTCCCTGCATCGAGCTTCAAGATGAAGGAGGAGATTGCGAGCGTGACCCGTCTCGGCACTCATATCCAGCTCTCCAAGCGCATGCTCAAGAGCAAGGTGTATGTGCGTTCGTTCGTTCTTGCCATGATGCCACAGGCAGTTCGTGACGCTGAGGATTTCGACCTTCTCTACGGCGACGGCAGCGGCAACCACGTGACAGGTATCAAGAAGACCGCTGGCGTGTTGCCTGTTGAGACCATCATCGGCTCTGCCATCATCACGGGTGCTGCAGGTGCAGTGGATTCCGTTGAGCCTTACGGTCCTACTGGCAGCCAGAAGATTATCGTGAACCTCGCGAAGTCTTACGACGCATTGCAGGACGGCATGCTCATCACATTTGCCAGTGCAAGCAACACGAACCTCAACGCTACCTTCCCTGTCATCAAGCTGAACGACAAGCAGCTCCTTGTTGACATCGCATACGTGGCAGAGGCTACTCCTGGTTCCATCACCTTCACCGTGAACAGTGGCGCATACCACAGCATCGACTTGCCAAATAGCGAGGATGTGGTGAACACCATCGTTGCCGTGATGACCTACGCTCAGTGGACTCCAAACTTCATCGCCTTGAATCCTCTCACCGTGAACGCCATCGCATCGGAGAAGGACTCCCTCGGCCGTTCGCTCGACATCGTGAAGGTTGTCAACGGCGTGAAGTACATCGGCACTCTCCCTGTGATTGAGATGACGGGCGTCCCTATGGGAGAATACGTCACGGGCGATATGAACCGCGGTGCTCAGCTGGTTGAATACACAGGCCTTATCCTCGAATGGGCTGAGGACGTGACCACGAAGCTGACGAACTCCATCGAGTTGATTGCTCAGGAAGAGATTATCTTCCCAGTTTACAACCCTTGGGCGTTCTCGTTTGGTTCACTTGCGAGCGTGAAGACCGCGATTACCAAACCATCCAACTGATGAAGCCATGAAGAAGGTATTGACATTCACGGGCGATGCCCGCATATTGGACTGTATCCTTCAGGAGAACCGCTTCCGCATCCGTAGAGGGCAAGTCGAAGGCTCCCTCTCGGACGTGGACGAGGAGGCAGAAGTGGCTGACTCGAAGGAGACTGAGGTTACCGATACCAAGGAGGTGGAAAACACCGATGCCAAGGAATCGGAAGTGGCTGACGCGAAGGAGGCAGAAGTGGCTGACGCGAAGAAGACCACAAAGAAGAATAAGTAAGGACTGACGAGAAAGGAATCCCATGAGACTGATAGACTGCACATATTTCACGAAGGGCGAGCGCATCATCCAGAATGCGCCCGCTACTCCGACTCCCATCGAGCAGAACCAGATAGCGGTGAAGAACACGATCGACGGCTTCATCGTGTCGTTGCAGGATGAGTTCCTGTGTGGCATGGTTGGCTATACGGTGATGAAGCTGCTGCTGGTGTATGCTGAGACGGGTGCGATGGAAGAAGGCGACGAGGACTACGATGCCGAGTTGAGCTATTTGCTCGATGCGGTGAAGGAGCCGTTTGCCGACTTCGTGATGTATCGAATCCTCAGGGCTACCATCACGCACGCCACGACCACGGGCACGGTCCAGCTGCAGAGCGGCAACGTGTTCGTGAATCCGGAGTTGCTTATGGTTCAGAACTGGAACAACATGGTGAAGCGTGTTAGGCAGTTCTTTTCCGAGTGTGACGAGCATGTGCGCAGTTATTCGGTTGTTGTCGATGAGAACTTTATGACTCCTATCAATGGCATGAACTTATGAGCAAGGGCATTATCGAAATAGTAAGGGACGTGGTTGAGTCTGCGAGCCGCAATGTGACCATCCGCCTTGACGGTGGAGGAGGTGACGTGCTGGAGATGGAGAGTCCTCACATCAACTACTTGTTTGGCAATGCCCAGTACATGAAGGACATGCTCGACGTGAAGAGCGTCGGTGCTGCTGGCTTCTGGAATCCTCAGGAGCCTAAGTTTCCGCTGGTGCATCTGTTCACTCCGATTGTGGAGAAGCATGACGGTGCGGACTATGAGTTGCGTGCGACGGTGAGTCTGCTGATTGCCACGTCCTCTCGTCAGGACTGGAGCAACGAGCGCAGGATGATGTCGAGTTTCAAGATGGTTCTCGAACCGATTTACGAGGCTTTCATGGATGCGTTGAAGCATGATACGCGTGTGATGGAGCCATACAAGGGATTCTTTCCTCACGAGAAGGAGGACAACTACTCATACGGCAGATATGGGGCTTACACCGAGCGTGGTGAGAAGGTGAGCGAGCCGATAGATGCCATTGTGATTAGGGGTCTTGAACTGAAGATTGCAAAAGAAAATTGTAGAAACTATAAACGATAAACGAACATGAGAATTACAAGAAATTGTCCTACGGGCGACCTGAACACAGGTGTTTCCAAGTGTCCTATCGACTTCAAGCATGTGAAGGGCGCTATTCTTTTCGAGGGAAACCATAAGCTGGCTGCAGGTTTTGTGGGTGACAACCTCCTTGAGATGTGTCATGGTGTAGGTCAGGCATGGAAAATCTATCCAATCAAGGGTTTCGTTGAGTATGCGAAGAGCGGTGGCGAGGCACAGGTGAACACGAACGGCTATGGTGCTTCGACCTTCACCGGCATGAGCCCTCAGACCGACACCTTCACACTCGACCGCTTCTATCCTGAGTTGCACGCTGGTGTGCTGAAGGCAGTGAACTACAAGTTCGGCGTGTACTACTACACGAAGGACAACGTGCTGATTGGTATCAACGATGGCACTGACGTGCTTGCTCCAATCCCAGTGACGCTTGTTCCGAACGCTACTCCGCTTCCTACAAGTGGTGCTCAGAGCACTGAGACCGTTGGTTTCGCTTACCTCGACACTGACTATGCTCACGCTCACTACGACTACGTGAAGGTTGACTTCAACATCGAGGATTACTTGGTGGGACTTGTTCCTGTTGAGTTGCAGAAGGGTGCTGACAACGACTGGCACTTGGTTGAGAAGATTGGCGGACTCGACAGAACGGCAGAGTTCGGCAATGCCTTGAAGTCTGCTGGTGCGACTGCCATCCCTGCTGCAAGTGCAGTGACTTACACGAATGGCGTGCTTGGCATTACGCTCGCTCAGGGTAAGACTGACTCCGACGTGGTACTCGCTGACCCTGGCATCCTCTATGGGGAAAGTGGGGGAAGCATTGAAGGTATCGTTCAGTGGACTGAGTGATGGGCGTGATTTTCGAGTGCGTGAACTTCGACAAGGCTGATGCCTGTCTGCTGAGCAAGGAACAGTTCGTGGAGAAGTACATGGATGTGCTTTGGCAGGACAGGAACGAGGACGACAGACGGAAGATGCTTGAGGATGCGCACGACGTGATAACGAAGGGGGCTGGGCAGTGAGCCCGACCCCCTTTTTGGTGGAGAGTGAAGAGAGGTGGCGACGGCGAAGCCGCCGCGTACCGAGAAACTAACAAGACCGTCAGCAGAACTGACGGGAACGGTAACAAGACGAAGAACGATAAACGAAGGACGAAGGACATGGCGAACTTGCTGGATGTGGCGGATGTGATTGCCACGATAAGTGATACGTTTGAGGATGCGGTGGTGCAGTGCATGGACGACAATCGGGAAGTGGTTGCCGACATGATTCGTGAGCAGCTGTACTCGGGTGTTGATGGCAAGGGAAACTATCTGAGTCCGACGTACTCGCAGGACCCTTACTTTCAGGAGATGCCAGGGCATTGGTATGGACGTAGTGAGCAGTATAGGACATGGAAGGAAGTGATAACGCCTCCGGAGTCGAGCATGATGCTTGGACTGCCTCCACGACCTGTGGATGTGCCGAATCTGTTCATCGTGGGTACGTTCCACGCAAGCATCAGGGCGGAGGTGAGGACTCCCGTGCTGCATGTCTATACGGCAGGGTTCGCGGATGGTCCTCTGATTGAGCGGAAGTACGGAGAGGACATCTTCATGCCTGGCGAGATTGCCAGGGCTTACTTCAACGAGAACTTCCTAAAACCGCATCTGCTGAGGTTTTTTGAGCAATGCGGATACCGATGATTAAGTACAAAGGACAAAGGACAAGGGATAACGTAGGATGGCTTGCAGTTGCATGAACAAGATACGGCAGAGTGATAGGGACATCCAGAGCGAGTTGGCACGGAAGGCTGCCATGCTGGATGGGGAAATCTATGCTCTGTATCAGAAGCCCGACGGCACTTACGGGTTTGACAAGATAAGTGCGGAGATAAAGCACCCGATTGTGGAATATAGACACTATCTGTAAGGACAAAGGACTCCAAGCGAAACTTGGAGGAACGGTGGCTAAAACGAAGAACGACATGAACAAGAAGAGAACGATTGAGAGGCTCGACCAGCTCAAGCTGCTGGAGTTCGTCGACATCGCATGTGGCGACCTCTCCCTCATCAACGGTGACGAGTCCCTTGCCGCAAGGCTGGTGATGCAGTACAAGAAAGTTTCCGACCCTTCCGACTTCAGGCGTTCCATCACCGACCGCGCACTCATTCTGAAATGCAAGGGCAGCATGCTTTTCTATGCCCTGCTCCGCATGCTGCTGGAGATGGGTGAGGAGATAGAAGTGCGTGCGATGCTGCTCGACATGGGAAAGCGAAGGGAGTCCGAGTCTCCAACGGATAAGTTGAAGCAGAGAATCGACAGCCTTTACGAGCATGCCAAGACCGAGCTCAAGCGTGCCGAGTCCACGATGGAGGAGGAAGTCGGCACTGTCACGCCCGATGAGATGCGACAGACCTTCTTCTCCGAGATGGCCACCATCATGAAGGTGCTGAAGGTGAGCATCGATGTGTCCACCATCAACGCCCTCGTATATGCCAACCTCAGGCACCAGGCAGACGAGCATATCAAGGAGATGCTTCGACAGCTCAGCCAAATCAAGAACCGATGACGCTTTTGTCCTATGTTTCCCCGTCTTGTCACAACAGCTTGCTGCTCCGAGAGTGGAGCATAGGCACCCTTCATGAAGTGGTGCGTATTAGGCTACGTGATTCGGAGAATCGCTGTTAACTGTTGACACCCGAAAAGGTGTGAACAAACGTTAACGGGTATTAGGCTTCCCGTTTTTGCAAGCAAAAGCGTTTTTGCTGTCAATGCATCACCTGCAAGCAGGTTTCCGTTCGTGGATTCGTAAGCCTTCCGAAGTTCAGCAAGTTGTCGAAAACGGGCTTCGGAATCCCTTCATCCTCTTGTGAAATCCGTGTCATTTTGTTATATTTGCGATGTTAAGAACCGAGAATGTTAACCGCCGCGAACCGATGGGGAACGGCACAAAGAAAGGAATGCAAAAATGGCAGAACTGAGAATCAGTGACCTCGTGGACCCAAAAGCCATCGAGGACATTCAGAAGCTGAACAGTGAGATGTCAGGACTGCGCGACTCCTTCCTCCAGGTCACGAAAGACCTTGGCAAGGGGCTGAAGCTGCAGGTGGAGGGCATCGAGGACCTGGACAGGCTGAGCAAGGTCGTGCAGGAAGCTGCGAGGAAGACCACAGAGAACGTAGACAAGACGAACAAGGTGCTGGGAAAGCAGAAGGAAGCGCTCGACTCCGTATCCAAGAAGATGGAGGAGCATGCGAGTGCCGCCGAGCGTGACACTGCCATGGTGGACCGGAGCACCACCGAGGCGATGAAGAACGCGAAGACCCTGGGCGAGCTGTCACAGATGTACGAAGAGGTGCGTGAGTCCGTGGAGAAGAAAATCGGCTCCCATGCGAGGAACCTCAAGGCCTACACCGAGGAGCAGACGAAAATCAAGCTCATCAAGCAGGATCAGGCGGAGTGGAACAAGAAACTGAAGGAAGGCACAGTCCTCACGGACCAGTATAATTCCGTGATGACCAAGCTCAACTCCGACCTGCGCGAGCACCAGGCAGAATCCAAGCGCCTGAATCTCGTGATGAACGCCCAGGAGAAGGAGATGAACGCCACCATCGGAACCTATGAGAAGCTGTCGCAGCAGTTGGAACTGATGAAGAAGGCGCTGAAGGCGATGAGCGACGAGGAGAAGAACACCGCTGGCGGCATGAAGCTCGCAGAGGCGGTGGACGAGCTCGACCTTGCCTTGAAGAAGTCCGCGAGGAGCATGGGCGAGAACCAGCGCAACGTGGGCGACTACAAGATAGCAGGCGAGTCCATGAAGAAGGAACTGCGCTCGATGACCGAGGAACTCGCCAACCTCATTCTGGAGTTCCGCAACCTGAGCGATGAGGAGAAGAAAGGTGCCAAGGGCAGGGAGTTGTCAGAGAAAATCAAGGGACTCACCCGTGACGCTGCAGAGCTGAAGGATGCCATCGGTGACGCTGGCGAGTCCATCAAGGGTGCAGCCTCGGACACCGCAGGCTTCGATGCGTTGACGGGAGCCCTGAAGATGCTCACCGACGGCTTTACCATTGCCGAGGGAGGTGCCCATCTGTTGGGACTGAGCGAGAAGGACCTGATGGAGGTTCAGACTAAGCTACAGGCAGCCTTCACCGTGTCGAACGCCTTGCAGGAGGTGCAGACGGCACTGCAGAAGCAGTCCGCGCTCATGCTCGGTGTGACAAGGGTTCAGTCGCTTGCAGCAGCCGCCGCCATCCGTGTGAAGAATGCAGCCGAGGGTGAGGGAGTCGTCGTCACGAAGCTGGCCATTGTTGCCCAGAGGACGCTCAACGCCGTAGCGAGGATGAATCCATACGTTCTGCTCGCCACTGCCATCCTCACCGTCGTGGGAGCCATCGCCCTCTTCACCAAGGGAAGCAAGAAGATGACCGAGGAGGAGAAGGAGGCAGCCAAGGCAGCAGCCGATGAGAAGAAGCGACTTGACGACCTGAAGGATGTGCAGAAGCAGCTCAACGACGCGAGGGAGGCAGGCGTGAAGAGTGCCGCCAACGAGATTTCCAAGCTCACCATCCTCTACAAGGCAGCCACGAACGTGAACAAGCCGATGAAGGAGAGGATGGATGCCGTGAAGGAGCTCAAGAGGCAATATCCCGAATATCTCGGAAGGCTGTCCGATGAAGTCATCCTTGCAGGCAAGGCGGCCGATGCCTATGCTGCACTGAAGAACAACATCATCGAGAGTGCCATTGCCAGGGCGAAGGAGGAACGCATCGCTGAGATTGCCAAGGAGTACGAGAAGGTGACGGAGGAAATCAACCAGAAGACGAAAGCCTTGGAGATGTCCTCGAAGGTGCAGGGCTACGAGGTGCACGATGACAACGTGGTCGGTGGAACCTCCTACCATTCCAACGAGAAGCACATCAGCGAGCAGCAGGAGGCCCTGAGCGTCTTGCAGAAGCAAGCGAACGAATACATGCACACGATGGAGCAGATAGCCAGCACCATCGACGTGTCGAAGATAATCAAGAGCGACAAGAGCACTACATCCACCTCCACCGCTTCCTCCTCCGAGGCGAGGGAAACGCAGAAGACGCAGGAGGAAGTGAGCGAAATCGTCCTGAACGCACGCAAGAGCACCCTTCAGCAGCAGATACAGATGGAGTCCGAGCATTCCGAGACTGTCCTCAGTCTGAAGAGGCAGCTGGCAGAGATAGACGAGGAACTTTCCATCCGTTCGGCGAAGAAGAGCTATGCCACCCAACTTGTGGAACTGAAGAAGTCCCTCGACGCTCAGAAGATTTCCAAGGAGGAGTACACGAAGAGCGTGGAAGCGCTTGATGAGCAGTACAGGACAGCCGTGCGGAATGCCGAGTTCAACCTTCAGAAGTCCATCACCGAGGCACAGGAGGAAACCATGGAGGCACGCATCACCAAGATTGAGGAGCGCTATTCAGTGGAGCAGTCCATCCGTGACACGAACTACACGAAGGAGATAGCAGAGGAGGAGAAGCACTATGCGGAACTGCTCAGCCATGCCGACGAGAGCCACCAGAGCCGTGAGAAGATTGAAGAGGAGCACAACCAGAAGATGCTGGAGATTCATCAGAAGTACGAGCGTGACACCGCCCAGGCAGCCGTTGACACTCTGAGGGAGCAGATGGAAGTCGCAGGGCTCACCGAAGAGCAGCGTGAAAGCCTCGAGCAGCAGCTGGCGAAAGCCACCGCCGACTATGAGAAGATGATGGCGGACCAGTCCATCGAGTACATGGAAGCCGTCACCGATGCCCATCAGAAGCAGATAGAGAAGCGCATGAAGGCTGTGCAGTTCTGGGGAGACTTCACCAAGGACATGCTCAACGAGCTCACGAACCTGGCAGGCGCACTCTTTGATTCCCAGGTCTCAGAGATTGAGAAGGAGGAAGATGCCCTCGACGAGAAGAAGGAGAAAGACCTCGAGCGCATCGAGGAACTGGAAGAAAGCAAGGTCATCACCACCGAGGAAGCCGAAGCCCGCAAGCGTGCAGCAGAGGAATCGAGCGAGCGAAAGCATGAAGAACTCGAGAAGAAGAAGGCAGCCATCGAGTACAAGCAGGCCGTTTTGGAGAAAGCCAACAAGGTGGCACAAATCGGAATCTCCACCGCCCTGGGTATCATGCAGGCCCTTGCGATGTTCCCTCCAAACATCCCGCTTTCCATCACCGTGGGAGCCATCGGAGCCGTTCAGCTTGCAGCAGCCCTTGCACAGCCTATCAAGGCATACGCCAAGGGAACACCGCATGAGGGACACCACGGAGGACTTGCAGTCGTCGGTGATGGTGGAAAGCCAGAGCTCGTCACCTTCAAGGGAAAGAGCTGGATCACTCCAGACAAGCCAACCGTGGTCAACCTTCCGAAGGGTGCGCACGTCTATCCTGATGCAAGGGCGTTGAGCGTGGAGAAGTTCACGGAAACCCTCAGCAACATCGGTATGAGCCGCTTCGCCAGTTCCATCAGCAACAAGAACGTGGAGAGCGAGGGAATCACGAAGGAGCAGGTGATGGAGTTCGTTCAGCGTCTCAGCGAGACCGACCTCACCGACCTCACAAGGAACCTGCAGCTCAGCAGCGTGTCAGAGGAGGAGATGGACACCATTCTCAGGATGTTCACCCTGGGAGAGATGGACAACCTCTCGAAGCTGAGCAGCGTCGCACGAGAAATCTTCTTCAACACGCTCAGCGAGAAACCTATGGCCGGCGCAAATACGCCTATCGTGAATGTCAACACCAGCAACCCTGAGGAAGTGAAGGAGAGCAAGAAGACGAACGCCCTTCTGAAGCAGCAGATGCGGCAGAATGCGAGGATTGCGTACTTGCAGAGGTTCTACGAGAGGATGAGGAATCTTTAGGCGACGGCAGAGCCGCCGCGTACTGAGAAACTAAATTGCTCGCTGCAAAAACAGCGAGGAACAGTGGCGAAGAGCGAAGACGGGAGAATTTCGTAACTTTGCAGCGTTGTTCATGTTACTGTAATGGAATGGGTGCCGAGTCGGGCTGTGTCCTCTCTCGGCATTCTTGTGTATTCCCTAAAAAGTTCTTGTTCCAAACGAACATTTTTGTTAGTTGTTGGTTTTCCCTTTTACCATTAACCAAAAATTATCGACATGGACAAGAAACTTATGAAACGACTGAAGGGCATCGAACGGAAATGCGATGCCGTACTGAGAGAATTGAGACGGTTTGATTTCAGGCCTGGTATTCACTGGTTGGACTCCGTTCGTACGAGTGCGAGGATTCTGCATGAGATGAGCAAGAAGGAGCGTGAGCGTATGGAGCACGAACGGGGGCGTGGACTACGACACTGAGGTAGCGAGGTTGTTGCCATGGATACGCAGGACGGCTCGGAACTTCGCACGTGGCGAGGATGCTGAGGACTTGGCGGGTGAGACGGTTCTTCGTCTTTTCCTGCATCGTAGGGACTTCGGCAGCGTGGAGGAACTGCGGTCGTTCTGCTACGTGGTGATGCGCAACGTTCACTATTCGCTTTGGCAGCGGAGGAAGGTTGTCGGGTTCGTGAGCCTCGACGACGATTTCGACGAGCCTCTGGATTCATACGACGGCTTCGGTGCGCTTGTGGCGCGTGAGAGGCTGGCGGTGGTTCAGTTCCTTCGCCGCTATGCGAGTGTTGACACTGCGGTTCTCTATGCGATGGGTTTCAGCTATGCTGAGATAGGCGAGATGCTCCATTTGCCTATCGGGACGGTGCAGAGCAGGATTCACGCGGGGAGAGCGATGGCGAGAGGAAAACTCGCGACGGAATCGCGAGGAACGGTAACTGATAACAAACGTTAAGGCGAAAAAATGGTGGGGGCTGGGGATTGCATATATTGATAAAAACGACGAGGTTTGCAGTATAAAAATTAAACTTAATGTCAAACCTCTAAAAACAAGGAAATCATGGAAAAGAAGAGTTTTCGAGTGAGAGTTTTCAAGTATGCAAACAGCCTTTACCGCAACACCGGCTTGCTCTGGAGTGACTGTCTGAAAAAGGCTTGGGCGATTTACCGCCTTGCGAAGCAGATGCGCCAGGGGACTGTGCGCTTCCTCTACAAGAAGGTGGACGGCTCCATCCGCGAGGCTTACGGCACTCTGCACAACCTGCCTGCGGGTGTGACTGGTGGCAAGAAGACGAAGCCAAGCTACAAGACCTTTGCCTACTTCGACACGGAAAGGAACGCCTTCCGCTGCTTCAAGGTGGAGAACTTCATTGCGATGGTGGCATAGGAGAAGCCCCCTCCCTGCCTCCCCCAAAGGGGATGGGAGAGGCAGCGGGAGAGGCAGCGGCGGAACCGCTGCTTACTGAGAAAGCAAGACGAAGAACGAAGAAACGAAGAACGAAGGACGAACCCTCGGCGGAACCGAGGGGAACGGTGGCAGAGAAGGCGACCGAGAGAAAAGGCTTGGAATTTCGCTGGAGCTCCCTTTGAGAATGTGCCTGAATCGGAAAGCGGAGCCATGGGCGGGGCGGTTGCTCCGCTCTGCCTGTAGGACGAACCGTGAAGATAAGAGGGGCGGGAAGGTGGGCGTAAATGGTTGATAGAGCGAGGATTGGGAGGGGACGGGAAGGAGAGGATGATGCAAGGATTGTGGAAAACCTTGATTTTTACGGTTGAAATGCAGATATTTGCGAGCAAATATCTGAGAAAGAATGCTTTGTAAGTATTATCTTCAAATAGGTTCGGACAAGGTGGACATCGCGAGTGGTGACTGCATGGAGGTTGGCGGCATGGTTGCCAACCTGTCGGACTTGACTGTGAGTTATAAGCGCACGGACTATGGCGGCGTGGTGCGTAGTTGCGGTAGCGAGATTGAGTTCATCGGTGATGCGCGGGAGGCTCTGATTGACTACTGGCGTTTGGAGGGCGTGAGGTGCAAGGCTGCGTTTGCGGTGTATGTGGCAGACGAGAACTGGGTGTATTCGCCGCTTTGGGAGTGTCCTCTGGACTTCGCCACGCTGAGCTATGACAGCCATTATTGCAGGGTGGGCTGCGTGGATACGAGTGCCGCTGCGCTGATTAAGGCGAACAGGGGAACGAGGTATCACTACGGGGCGGTTGGACTGAGCGAGGAGGTGAAGCTGGACTATGACCGCATCACGATTGCGAACAGATACAAGGCTCAGATGATGGGCACGGAGGTGTCGGGCTCTGATACTTATACGCAGATGGTGAACGACACGAACAACGAATACTATGCGCTGGTGCTTTCCTTGGCTCGGTACGAGGAGCAGATTAACACGCAGAACAGCCTTGTGCTGAACGACGACTTCAATGCGAGTGAGTTTAGAAGGGATGCAGGAACGAGCAGCCAGTATTACTTCAAGGCTCTGCGCGACTGCGAGATTGAGGTGGACTTCACGCAAATGAAGATTTGGGGCACGAAGAATGTTAGGGTTTATAATTACAATACAAGACAGTACCAAACCGTCAGCACCAACAAACTTGAGCTGATTTATGTCCTTCACCAGTTCGATGAGAGCGACATGAGCCATACGCGTGACATCCTTGCTGAAAGCGACTTGGAGAAGGTTGATGGTGAACATGACTACGTGTATCCTTGCGGCATCAGGGGCAAGTTCCATGTTCGTGCAGGGTATAGCGTGTGCCTGCTGGTGTATGGACGGGAGTATGTCGATGATTCAAATCCGTTTGTTCAGCGCCAGCCTTATACCTTCGGTCCTAACACAGTGCTTTACCTGAGTGCTGACCGTGGCGAGGTAAAGTGGGACAGCAGGGCTTTCAATGTTGATATGCGTGTTATCAAGCCGGTGAAGCTGCTGAACAAGCTGCTGGAGAGTATTGGCGGTGACAAGATGCAGTTGAGGGGTGTGATTGATGACGCTGACAACGAGCGATTGAGAAACACTGTGCTTCTGCCAGCTGAGGAGATTCGTGGATTCAGTGACCCTACGCTCTATAGTAGCTTCAAGCAGTTCTGCGAGATGATGGAGGCGGTGTTTGGCTATGTCTATACCATCGAGGAGGCAGAGGTGGAGAACACGCTGAAGGTGGATGTCGTTGATTTTGACGAGTATCACAGTTCGATTCCGAGTGGCGGTGTGATTGCACCGGGCAACTTGGGCGTGGATGTTCAGAAGGTGTGCTATTTCGCTGATGCGGGTCGTTTCTATGGTGTGAACGTGGCGAGCGGCACGACGTACTGCTTCCATCTTTGGAAGGGATGTGCGGATTATCTCGACTATGCGAACAGGTATGCTCCGTTGCAGAAGCGTGTTTATTTCTGCCAGCAGACCTACGTGCCTTACCAGTATGCAGGTGGCAACCTTGCACCTTTCTACTTGGACGAGATTGACACGAGGTATTACGACAAGATTAAGGGCTTTGCCGGCTTCGTGAATGGTGAACGTGACAACCATGGCTATGAAGGTCAGGTTGATGTGCACGACATTTTCTATGACGTGACGAACAAGCTGTTCTTCTGCAAGGACCAGGTGGGCAACTACTATTCGGAGTGGGATGGCAGCGAGGACTATAACGACGGTAATGCTGCGAGGGAGCGGACGGTGTTTCAGTCTCTGGAGGATGAGGACGTGTATTACGTGTGCTATGATGGGAAGTATTTGCTTCCTTATAGGGAGCAGGACTTGGAACTCGACACGCAGCGTGAAGCCGCGATCATCAGGTTTGTGCATCGGACGGAGTTGTTCAAGAGCAATGTGCAGGCGTTGGATCCGATTGCGAGTCCTGAGGTGAAGGTGGATGCTGAGAGACTTGTCAGTGAGTTGCGCATCGGCTATCAGAAGCAGGAGTACGACCTTGGGAATAGTGGTAATGACGAGTGGAACTTCACGAGTGTCTATACGACAAACAATCAGTTGCGTGAGAAGGCGCTGGAGCTGATTTGTCCTTACAGGACTGACTGCTACGGCATCGAGGAACTTGCTGGCAAGCGGAACATCGAGACGAGTGCGACGGACAGCGATGGAGATTTATTCCTTGTGAAGATTCAGGAGCCTGACACGGAGGCAGAGGGATGGACGGGTAAGTTCGTCATAGACAGGAGCATCACGGTGGAGGGTGCCTATACTGACACGGTCTTCAACGCGACGTATGCGCCTTACTTCTGTATTCAGGCGAACAAGGAGTATCTGTGTTCGTTCTCTTATCTTCTGCGGTTTGCGAGCACTGAGGGCAACAAGGATATTGCTTTTGTCTTTGGTGGTAGCAGGATTACGATGAGCGTGTCGATGAACCTCAGTACGGGGTATCGGCTGTTCGGGCTTTGCGATATCGTGGTGAGGACGAGCGAGCAGACTGAGCCGTTGGCTTGGAATGCGCTGGTGAGCTTCTCTTGGAGGGACGTGCTTTGTCAGGGGTACGTGAAGAGCGTGACTTTCAATCCTCAGAGGCCTGAGGTGGTGGAGTACGAGCTGATAGGGAAGACGGTGTGAGAAATGGCGAAGAACGGGCGACGGCTGAGCCGCCGCGTACGGAGAAACTGAGAAGAAGGACAAATAACGAAGAACAAAGGACAAAAGACTAACGGCTGAACTAAGGACTCGCGACTAAATCGCGAGGAACAGTGGCAGACAAAGAACAAAGGACAAGGAACAAATAACGAAAACGATAGAAGAAGATGATAAGGATTAGTCCATTTACGGCGGTGTTTTTCAGTCCGAGTGGTGACGGGTACCAGTCGGACAGTGCTCATGTGCAGACGTGGAAGACGACGGACAGAATCGTGTTTGAGGTGATTAGCACGGAGATGAGCGATAGTGTGCCTTCGGGCATTACGCTGAACTCGTATGATGAGAGGATGGTGAAGACCACTTCGACGAGGAATTTCACGGTGTGGCAGATGAACAGCACGACGAGGATTTTCTACTTGGTGCTTCAGAACTTGGCTGAGGGGCTGTACTCGGTTACGTTCAATGGTGCTGAGAGTGACTTGTTCCGGGTGACGAGCGATGCGAAGCAGCTGGACGGTACGAGCCTCATCACTTACTACAGCGAGACGAACAGGAACAGGAATGATGTGGTGTTCGTGGTGAATGGGACTCAGTTGCAGTTCCAGGTGCGTGTGCCTGGAGGGTTCAAGGATGACGGCTGGCAGTTTGGCGTGGATAACGAGCAGTTCACGGATGATGGGTATGAGACGTATGATGTGTTTGCGCATGAGAGCGAGCAGAGGTATTTCACGCTTGGGAACAGCAGGGGTGTGCAGCCGTGGTTCGCTGGACTGCTGAACAGGGCTCTGACGTGCGAGTGGTTCTTTGTGGATGGGGAACGGTACGTGCGTAGCGAGAGCAGCGTGCCTGAGCAGACGGTGATGATTGAGGGACTGAAGAGCTTTGTGTATAAGCAGCTGATGAGGAAGGCGTAGAGACGAAGGACGAAGGGCTGACCGCAAGCGGAACTTGCGGGAACGGTGGCTGAGAGGCGACGGCGGAGCCGCCGCTTACGGGGAAACCAGGACGGCGGAACCTTGGGAGCGGAGAAAATTGGCGGTTTTGCAAAGGGGTGATTATTAGAGGGTTAGTGATTTTGAGAAAGCAAGAAAAGGATAGGTGGTAGTGATGTGCCGCCTATTTTTTTATTTTTGCGGGTAAGAAAATAGAAAAGCTATGAATTTCAACAGAGGTTATACGGTTGAGCCTTACGACTTTGGAGAGGTGATGAAGCTGAGGATTGCCATTGACGGCTGCGACAGTTTCGACCAGGCGAGCAATGACTACATGATTGACTTTGTGAGTTATGCGAACCATCGTAAGGTGAGGGTGAAGAAGCAGGACATCATCGTGAATGAAGAATTCGGTGATGCCGAGTATATTGCCTACGTTCCTACTCGCAAGCTGGGTGTTGGTCCCGTTGCGATGGTGACTACTATGTACGTGAGCGATGGTGACAGTGCTGACGGCACTCGTCCTGTCGTTGTGACTGACAAGGATTTTACAATGATTAGACCAGTGCCAGGACTGCAATGAACAGCGAACCGAACATAAGCGTTGAGCGAATGGGCTGCACGCCGAACATAGAGGTGGAGCGGCTTTGTGGCGACATCGGTGACGAGTACACGTTTCTCGTTGACGGTGACGACAATTTCCTCGTAGATGACGAGGGCAAGTATTTGGTGGTTGAAGGTTAACAATTAAAACGAGAAAAGATTATGCCAAAAGTATTCAAACTACAACAGTTGGGTGGCGTGATTCAGCAGATTCTGAACGCTGTGAGCGGCAAGGCTGAAAAGAGCGAACTGAACGCTCACACGGGCAATGGTAATGTCCATGTGAGTACGACCGAAAAGAATCGCTGGAACGACACCTACACGAAGACTCAGGTTGACGAACGTATCGAGCAGGGCGGCAAGGTGAAGGGCGTTCAAGTGAATGGTGTTGACCTGCCGATTGATGAGACGACGAAGAAGGTGAACTTTGTCGTTGACAACACTCCCAAGGACAACAGCGAGAATTTCGTGAAGAGTGGTGGCGTGAGGACTTGGTTCAGCAAGCTGTGTGAGCAGAACGGGTTGACGATGCCTGGTGTGTATCGGGTGACTCTGCCAAGTTCGATGAGCCATTACTCCATGAGCGACACCAGCACGACAGAAGTGAGCGAGGGGAACGGTTATCAGAACACGATTGTGCCTGCGAGTGGCTACAGCATATCGAACGTGGTGGTGACGATGGGCGGTGTGAATATCACCTCGCAATGTTACTCAGACGGAGCGATAGACATCCAGGAAGTGACGGGCGACATTGTGATTACGGTTGCTGTGCTGAGCAACAACCTTACGATTAGCAATGCAAGCGGATTGTCTGGATTCACGACAAGCGGCTTCACTTCTCCTGTGGCACGAGGTAGTAGCGTGGATATTGTCTTCACAAGAGCGCAAGGTCGGTATGTGACGACTCCGCCATACGCAAAGATGGGAAGTGCTACTATCAATGCGCAGTTGCAGCCAAACGGAACGTATGCGGTGCATATCGGTAGTGTGACGGACAATGTTACGCTTTATGGTGTGGCAAAGGCAGAGGACAGATACTACGTCGGTGGCTACACGATGGGAGGCTCGAAGGATGCTGCCTTGATTGGTACGGGTGCTTTGGTTGTGAGTGGCCAGCAGACTTCAGAAATTGTCACCGATTCGTTCTTCATCGCCTACCCATCCACGAAGGCGTTTCCAGGTTCGGTTGCTTTGGCATCGTTCGGTATCACCTTTGACGAGAGCAAGTTTGCGGCAGCTGTAACTGCTACCTATAATGAGGTGACTTATAACATCAGGACTTACAACACAAACAATGCAGGTGTTGCTTTGGGTGACAAGTTGATTATCACGATTTAAAAAATAGAATATAGATATGGGAAAGACTGTTAAATTACCGATTTCCAATTTCCTTTTGGACGAGCCTCACGCTCATGCTGACAAGTTGTGGGGACCATACCCAAGTTTGGATGCTGCCTCGGCATCCATTCCTGCTGCGATGAAGGTGGCGAGCTTCAAGTTTGGTGTGCTTTCTGGCGGTGTGTTTTCAGAATACATCTACCTTGAAGACAATGGCACGCCACAAGAGCTTGCTTCGCTGAAGGTTCAGTTGTTGTTGAATCCTGCGAGCGGTGCAGTGGCAGGAAAGATTCTTTCTCTTAACAATGACCTGAAGCCAGTTTGGGTTGAGCCGTCCAGTACGGCTGAGCGTGTTTCCTTCGACAATTCCGAGGAGATATTTGATGGAGACGTTACTACTACTCAGGCTGCAATTGAGGCGTTGAAGGATTTGCTGGATGTGCTTGATGGTGACGTAGTGAAAGGGATTCTTGTGAATGGTAGCGAGGTGAACATCGAAAACGGAGTTGCTTCTATCACTATTCCTGATGCGGTTACGAGTGTGCTTGTGAACAATGAGTTGGTGTTCCAGACTCCAGACGGGCAGAGCGTGAAGGGAAATGTTGGCATCACGACGGGTGCTGACGGTTTGCTGCATCTGACACTGACTGATGAGGAGGGACACGTCTATTCATCTCCTATCGCTGGGCTTCGTGTTGTTGGAAATGCGTTGCAGTATTCCAATGATGGCGAAAATTGGGTGACGGTACAGACGTTTGGAAAGCTGGCTATCAAGTATGCGCAGGCAAGTGACCCTGCGAGTGGTGACGAGGGCGACTTGGCTTTGGTTGGCACGACGAATGCGTATGTGCTGAAGGTGTATGTAGGTGGTAGTTGGGTTTCGGTCTGTGATTTTGGCACACTTGACTTGACGAGTGATGGCATCACTGTGGCTGGCGAGAACAAGACGCTGACGGAGAAACTGAACGAAATTGACAGCGAGAAAGACTTTGCTCGTTCACAAAAGGAGTGGTCGATAGGTACTACTGTTTTAAGTGGTAATGCTGGAAATATTTCAGGATATATCAGTAATTGGAATCCGCTTGACACGATTGCAAGGTTAAAAAAAGTGTATTTTAATAGAGGTTTCTCCGTAGAAACACCTGTTCCTTATGTCATCGCGAAAAAAGACCAAGAAGACAATTACGTGGTAGTGAGAGCAGGTTCTATAACACTTGCTGCTGACGAGACGTCTGTTGACTTAACTTCTTACAATATTGTGTTGCAAGCAGGGGAAATCATAGCATTTAATCGAGTGCAAAAACTGGTGAACTCTGCGTGGCAATATCTGTACTCTGATGCGGCATCTGGAAATGGTGCCAATTACAGATTTACTTCTTCCAGCGCAGGTGCAGTTGGCACCGCATCGAGTATAATTCCTGCGTATAAGATTGATTACGAGTATGAAGATGACAAAATGGGCATTATCAAAGATGCTCTCTTGAACGGACTACTGAAGACAAAGACGCTAAGTTATGGAACAGCGACATCAAACTATACGCAGCTAGGTGGAACTTTTGCAGGCTGCTTTACAAACATCATGGATGTTGTTGACCATGCGAGAGTCGTAACAAAAATTGATTTTGGTAAAACTGCTGAAAGTGACATCAAATTATACTACCAGATATGCAACCATAGTAATGGAGCACCTGTTATTTCGGGAAGCGGTGGAGAGTTGATTCTCGAAAGTGGAAAAAGCACTATATCTACCAATATCCCATTGAAAGCGAATGAAAGCATATATATGAGGATGAACCATAATATTTTCGGCTATTATGGAACATCACCTTATACGCAATATTATTTTACATCAATGCGAGTAATAGGAACCAGTCCAAATGTTAAAGGGAAAGGCACATCTGTCTCTGTGGAGTATGAAGAAATAACTACCATTCAAGACGATGTTGAAAAACTGAAAGATGAGTTGAAAGAAGCTGGTTCAAACAAGCTGACTGTTGATGATGCCACTGTCGTATTATACACAGGTTCTTCTTTGACTCAGCAAGACTATGCACCGAAAGGTTTGAGTTATACAGAACGCATCAACGACTTGGTAGATGTAAATATCATCAACGCAGGTGTAAGCGGCACGACAATCGACAGCAATATAGATTCGCTCATAGCGAATGGAACAATCAAGACAGATTCATTGGCAACACCGAAATCTATCAAGCCTAATTACATCTTGTTCAATAATACTGCGAACGATGGTGTCACGCCAGTGTCACCAGAGAAGCAAGTGGGAAGGCTGGACAGCGCCTTGAAAGTATGCAAGGCATTAGGTGCCCAGATGCTACTTGGTGGTGAGGGAGAAGGTGGAAACTTCGGTCCTGCTGGAACTTTCTTTGAAGCGATTTACAAGAGGTGGGCGAGAGAGAACAATGTTCATTATGTTCCATCGAATAATTATTGGACTCGCTTATATCCAAGCCAATCTGTAACTCATGTTTATAAAGGTTCTACCAGCGGTGGTCATGGAAACTATCGTGAAAACACAGGGTATCTACATCAAATGGAACTGTTGAATACGATACCTATCAGGAAATCTGTCAAGATGTTCAAGGTTCGTGAAACTTACAAATCTGAAACTGGAGAGAACAAGTCTTCATGGACTTCTGGTAGCATATCTGATGTGTCAGATTTGGTTTATGAGAACAATTATGAGCGTTGTCAGAAGTGGAGGGCTGTGCAATGTGGTGCAAAAGGAGGTAGTACTGGTTTCTTATACATCAATAGAGCAGACAACATAGATGATGGCGGAGCTCTCGGAACGTATGCTCCTGTAAGCACGGATTATTCTCTTGCGCTTCATAATATGAGTGATAATGTCGGTGCGTCTGAAGTGTCGTGCATGAAAAGAAAAGGGAGTATCACTTTCTACAAATGGGCGTTGATTGAATTTATCCTTGAGAAAGTGAACTGCACGAAAGCCACGTTCTCGGTTGTATCATCCGTCGAACCTACTGCTGTATATCTCGCTGTCTTGAGTAACAACGGAAGAGTTGGTGATACTCTTCAAGTCACGTCGTTCGTAAGTCTTGAAACAACATACGAAGATGGTGTCGTAACAGCTGTTATTGACAGGTCGCAACAAGATTTCCAATTAGGCGACAAGGTGAGAATAGTCGTCAATTACGCAGACGGTGCTTCTTTCACGCTTGCGAATCCAATTCTTTCGGATTACGACGGAAACGACAAGACTATTGACAGCAGTGCTTGGGACAACTGGCATTACAGATTGTATGGGCAGGAGCTTAATGATTCGACAGCAATGAATGATGGTACATGGCTGGATGCAAGCAACAACAATGCAGTTGTGTCAGCCCTGCCGACAAATATTGCGGACTACCCAACAGGCTACAATAATTCCAAGCAGCACATAGCATTGGCTTCGGACACTGACAAGATACACAAAACGATAACATTGCAGCAGCCTTGCACAAGACTGGCTGTAAGGATTGTCTGTGAGTTGTTTCCAAAGATATGCTCTTGTAGAAGTGCTGTGTCGTCGAGTGCTTATGATGATTATGTGGATAGAGTCTATCCAACTGTTAGACCATGTGATTTCATCAATGGACTGCTGGTTGTCAGATTCAATGGTAAGACTATCTGTAGAGACATCGTTTCAACAGGTTGGACGGAAAATTATTTTGAAGTGGATGTTGAGCCAGAAGATACGAGTTTGACTATTCAGATTGGAAGAGACACGAATGTAGATGAAAGTCTTTTGCCTCCAACGTGGCCGCTATTTGTTCACGCTGTGTCAGTACAAAAAATAGGATAATTGTACTTCTTGAAACGTTACAAGGGGCATCAGCGGAACTGATGCTTGCTAAGAAACGATAAAGGGCAGGGGTGCGACTCCTGCCCTTTGCTTTTGCTTATGCCTCGCGACGGAATCGCGAGGAACGGTGGCGCTATTGGATTCCGAGGATTTTGTTGACGATGGCGACGACGTCGGAGATGTTGATGGTGCCGTCGTTGTTGAGGTCGCCTTGTTCGGTGGTGAAGGTTACTATCATCTGCGAGTTGGCTGGGATGGTGCAGGTGAGGGTGTTGCCTTCGACGTTGGATGTGATGTTGAGTCCGTTGAGGATGACTTGGTCGAGTCGGCAGTTTGGCTTTGGTGTGAAGGTGAAGGTGTTGTCTGCGCCTTCGTTGATGTCGGCTGCTGCGATTTTGTTGGTTATGCTTGGAGCACCGTTGATGGAGACGGAACCTCTGTTGCTGCATGAAAGGAGAATCTGAATGAGTTGTTCGCTTGGAATGTCTGGTTCTTCGGGTGTTCCTGGTTCGTCTGACATCTCTACGATATTGGAAAACACGTTCCATCCTTTTGTTGCCTTGTATTTCTCAACTGTTCCTTGAGGCACATAGAGAGTTGCGTTTTCTGAACCTTTGAACGTTGTTTCATCGACATCGAAGATGTCTGTGATGTGGGATGTGATTGACTTGAGCGACGTGCAGTCGGCAAAAGCGTAATCCTTGATGGTTGTGACAGATTTCGGAATCGAAACGGATGTCAGGCTTCTGCAATGGTAGAATGCTGATATTCCTATTCTGGTGACAGTGGATGGAATGGTTACAGATGTAAGATCCTCGCACAGGAAGAACGCGTGGTCTGCTATTGCTGTTACGGTATAAGCATTTGTTGATGAGAAGTAAGCCAAAGAAGGTATTACGACAACTCCTGAATAGTAGAATTCTTCTTCGTTCGCGTTACGGCACACTGAGCACTCCTTTTTGGTTGTGTTTGTGATTCTGTAGTAGATGGTAACGTCGTCTTCGTTGACGGCTGAGAAATCTTGTGTCTTGGCGATGGATGGCACGAGTGAAAGAGCCATGATGATGGCTGTGATGAGATGATGTTTCATAATTGATATTGGTTTTGGTTTGATTGACTTGTAAACTTGTGGCGCAAAATTAGTGGTTTTGGATGAAAGAAGCAAAAGTATATGAGGGATAATGTTTTTTTTTGGAAACTTGATGTGATTTTGCTGATTTGGGAATAGTGTGAGAATTAGGTTGTTAGGGGCGAGTGTGCATGCAAGACGGGAGAAGTGTGTTCGTGAATTTGCTTTTTTGGTTTACTTTTGCGTAGAACAAAAGACGAAGGTTATGGTAAAAAAAGTATTTCAAGTCGTTAAGGACTTTCTCTGTACGGTTGACTCTCGATGGGGCTGGTGGTTGTTCGCCATGATTATCGGTGTGATGAGCAGCGGCATGACTGGAGAGGATGGTTTCAACCACGGGCTTTTCTGCGCTGGACTGAGTTCGGGCGTTCTCGCCGTCGGTTATGTGATGTGCTACAAGGAGGAGTTCAAGGTGAAGTTCAGTTGGCTGACGTTCTTCCTGATTCCTGTTGTTGCTATGCTTGGACTGTTCATCGGGGAGCTGCTGACGGAGAAGTAGGCTCTCGACGAAAGAACGAAGGACGAAAGACGAAGAACGAAAGGCGACGGCAGAGCCGACGCTTACTGAGAAACGAAAGACAAAGAAAAATGGAGTATAACGCAAGACATAGGGACATTGTTGGCACGGTCGGGTTCTTCCTGCTGGGTGTGGTGCTCGGGAGCTTCTCTCCTGCGATTGCTACGCTGAGGGAATATGCGCAGTATAGAAGGAACGGGAAGCTGGAGCATGGGGACTTGCTCAGGTACGTGCTTGTCGGCTCTGCAGGGGCGGTGGTGCAGATGGTGGTGCTGATTGTCTTGCTCATATCTAAAATGTAAGGAAGATGGCAGAGATTATTGCAAAAGGTACACCGATGTACATGTATGCTATCATGCTGGTGTGTGTCATATTGGTGGTGTGTGGATTCGTGCTCCCTCCGCTTGGTGTCATTGACGGGAGCGTCTTGTCTGCCATTGGCGAGCTGATGGGTTTTGGACTGTTGGTTGACTTCGCTCAGAAGTTGCCGGCTATCATCCGAGCAGGGGCGAAGGCTAAGTTCCAGCACGGCGATACGACAATCGAGGTGGGTGCGCGGAAACATGACTATGGTGGCTTCGGCAGAACCGAAGCTTACAGAGAAACGGATTGTACTGTAGAAGAGGAGGAAAGCAATGAAGGTACTGATTGACAACGGACACGGTAAGGAGACCGCGGGCAAGAGAAGTCCCGACGGCAAGCTCAGGGAATATGCCTGGGCGCGAGAGATGGCTGACATGGTGGTGAACGGACTGCGTGCGAAGGGTATTGATGCCGAGCGCATCGTTCCTGAAGAGAGCGACGTGAGCCTCAGCGCGAGGGTGAAGCGTGTGAACGCCATCTGTAAGAAGATGAAGTACACGGGCGTGCTGCTCGTGTCGATCCATGTGAACGCAGCTGCTTCGGACAGCAAGTGGCATGACGCGAGGGGATGGCAGGTGTGTGTGAGCCTCAACGCTTCGCAGAAGAGCAAGGTGCTGGCGAATGCGCTGTTTGGTGCTGCGAGCAGGGTGGGTTTCAAGATGCGCCCGTATGCTGCTACGGTGAATTACTGGAAGCAGAACCTCGCCATTTGCAGGGACACGCTCTGTCCTGCGGTGCTGACTGAGAATCTGTTCCAGGACAACAAACAGGATGTCGATTACCTGTTGACCGAGGAGGGCAAGAAAGCCATCGCGAAGCTGCATGTGGACGGTATCTGCAAATATATCTCGATGCAATGAGAACGGGATGGAAGATAGTGATAGGGCTGCTGCTGGCTGTTGGCTTGTTCGCTCTTGGTGCCTTGTATGGCAGCAGGTGCGGAAAGGAGAAACTCGTGGAGGTCCGCGATACGGTGACTGTCGTTGACACGGTTCGGGTTATTAAGCCCGTGGCGAAGGACAGTGTGATTGTGCGAACGGAAAAGGTGTACCTGAAGGTGTCGGCAGAACCGACACTTACGGAGAAAAATTATGCGCAGATTTCGACGGATTCTATACGTGACTCGGTGATGGTGGAGGTGCCTATCGAGCAGAAGGTGTATGAGGACAGCACGTATAAGGCATGGGTGAGTGGCTATATGCCGAGTCTCGATAGCATCAACGTGTATCAGCGGACGGAGGTGATTACCGTCACGAAGTTCCAGAAGCCGAAGAAGTGGAGCCTTGGCATTGGCGCAGGTGCTTCGCTTGGCACTGACGGAAAGATAAGACCGAGCATCACAGTGGGTGTGCAGAGGTCGTTGTTTGAATTTTAAGTAAGTTTCATAGTCAAAAATAGTTGATTTAGTTAAGTTAAAAGGTTTATGTTTTTGGGGGCTTTCCGTCCGTGATGGGTGGAAAGCCTTTTTTTTGTTGTTTTAGGATTTTCCCAAATTGTTCCCAAATCAATCCCATTTCTTTCCCAAATCGTTCCCAAAAATGTGCATGAATGTACATTTAGTTAGGTTTCAACCGAATTTGCAGTGATTTCGATGTACAAAAATGTACAAAAAAGGTGAGTCCGCTCCGAGCTGCGAACTCACCAGGTAGAAACGCTCATCAGCACAAGTCATCATCACGTGCGTTTCTATAAGGGTAAACTTTTTTCTTCGGCAAATGTTCGATGAGTGAGAAAAAATTTTTATCTTTGCGACGAAAAACTTTGTGCTTTCCATGATAGCACTTTGTTTTATATGTTTGACAGGGCACCTGCGGCTGCGAAGCTGCGGGTGTTTTTGTCTGCATTGAGGTTGTCGATCACTCGACGGATGCAGTCGTTGACCATGGTGTCTGTCACCATGATGTAGTGGTGCATGACGCTGCCTCGCCTCTCTTGGATATGCCCGAGGACACGGTCGATGATGCGGTCGGAGATACCGAGGTCGAAGGCGTGTTGTGCGAAGGACTTGCGTGCTGCCTTCAGGGTGAACTTCTCGATGCCGAGTTCCTGGGCGATGGTGGCGAGGTGCTTTGTGATGCTGTTTCGTGTTGATGCGCAGAGTTTGAGGTGTCCGTTCGGCTTCATGTATTTCTTGATGATTGTCCAAGCTTCGGCAGGCATATCGAAGGTGAGCATGTCTTCTTTCCGTCCCCATCGCTTTTCTACTTTCTTGCGTGTGTATGAGAAGGTGTGTTGCATCTCTCTGAAGTCTGTTCTCAGGATATCGCAGATGTTGATTCCTCCGAGATAGTAGGAGAGCATGAAGATGTCGATAGCTTTCTGCATGTGCTGTGTGACGAATGGAGCGTTAGGAATGTAGTCGCGCACCTTTCTCACGTTTTCTAACGAAAGCCAGTCATCATGCACAACGATTGGCGGAAGTCTAATGCCGTTGAACGGGTCCAGAATGTCAGGCCTGACGTACCCGTTTCGCTTGCCGAAACGATACACCGTGCCAAGCGATACTACTCGGTTTCGTACAGTCACTGTTGACAGTCCTTTTTTGAGAAGGTGCTTCTGGTAGAGCAGCACGTCGGAGTTGGTGATGGTTCGCAGTAGCTTGTTCTTACCGAAGAAGTTTACCGCTGACCTCTTAACGGTAGCGTAGTAGAACTCTGAGCCTCTTGAAATGTCCGCAACCTGTAGCATCGCGTCGAAAGCGCCTCCAATGGTCATATTCTCGTTTTCGTGTCCGTTCTTGAGCAGCGTTACCAGCTGGGAACAAGTAAGTCCATCTAAATAGTATTGCTCTCCGAGTACCTTCTCGTATTCTGCGAGCTTCTGACGCAAGCGCATGTTGAGGATGTTTGCGTCAGGACGGTTTATCACCTGTCCGTGACGCCATTGCTTGATGGAGTCGATGATGACGTCTGTCACGATGTAGCGTGTCTGCGAGTTGTGCGCGACTGCGATTCTGACGTTGTGCTTGCCTCCCTTTTTGACTTTGGCAGGAAGGACCACCAATGATAATAGTGCCATGATTTTTGGGTTTTATGTTTGACAATTTTTTCGACAATTTTCAGGAAACAAATCGACAATTTTTCGACTATTTTTGAGACTCAAAATCGAGTTTCTATTTATGTTAAATACAAATATAAGCGACTGATTGTTCGATTGATAGGTGAATTTTTTTGAGGATTTTCATTGAAATAATGAATTTTTGTTTAACTTTTGCTGAATCGGCATATTTTATCGGCATTTCAAGGAAATTTTTAGATTGAGCCGACAATTTTTAGGAAATAAGGGGCTATTTGGATGCTGTACTTGAGCCACACTCGTAAACTACTACGTTGGCCACTTCGTCCCACACGGAGAGCCAGAGGAGGTCGTGCCCGTACTTCTTGACTATGGCACGGGCGGAGTCGAGCGCTGCAACCTCGGTGATGTTCTTGTAGGAGCCTTGGTACGAACGATAGAGTGATTGGTTCTTCTTTATTTCGTCGTTCGTGTAATGGTACATGTACCCCCAGTCTTTCTTGATGGTGCGCATTTCGGTGTAGTTGTGCGCGACGATCACGTTGGAGATGTACTTGGTTCCTTCTGCTGTGGCGTACTGTTCGGTTTTGTTGTAGGCGTCCACCATTCCCTTGATTTCCTCCTTTGTCCTGGAATAGAGCGTGTCGATGTGCAGCGTGTCGATGCTGACGGGGTACGAGTGGACGTCTTTCATGTTGACAATGCGCATGTAGTCGAGAATCCAGTCGTAGGCTCCCGTCTTGGTTTCCTCCTTGGCTTTCGTTTCTTTGTCATCGTCCTTGGAGCAGGATATGAATGACGTGGTGGCGCAGAGGATGAGCGCCATGAGGATGAGTCTTTTCATTGTGGTTGGGTGTTAGTTGTTCTTCTTTTCTTCGATTTTCTTGTGGAGCATAGCGATGAGGGTGTTTTTCTCCTGGATGGTCGCTGTGAGGTCGTTGATGGTTGCAGCCATTCCTTCTGCCACCATGACGGGAGATTCGGCTAACTTCATTTCGCCCACGCCTCTGAGCAGCCATTCCGCTGAGATTTCGGGAAAGGCTTCGAGTATCGCCATGACTGTCTTGAGAGTCACTTGGCTCGTTCCGTGGAGCTGGTCGTGGAGCGTGTTCTGCTTCAGACCGCAGTGCAGCGCGAACCTGCGCTCAGGAATCGCGAGTGCTTGGATGATGGTCAAAATTCTTTCTTTCATAAGCAAAAATTAGGGCATAACCGTTAAAGGACGTTAAATAATCGAGAAACCGATTAAAATAACGAGAAAAAACTTGCAAATAATCGAGAAACCGATTACCTTTGCACTTACAAACTTACAACATTACAAATATACAACAATGTTTTTGAAATGCAATGAGTTTGCGGGAAATTTTTTGGTGCCTACTGAATTTTTTCCGAGTGGGTGCGACCTAAGGTCGTTAAGGCAGAGTTCATTGACATGTTGGTACAATATCGGTAACTGACAGAAATTCCTGGGATGGGATAGCGGGCAATGTAGCCTGCCGAGATTCCCTGACATACGGGATAGGTACTTCGGGATGAAGACGAAGCCACCGAGCGTGAGAACGGCACGTGTACTCAGAGAACCGTTCATGGTAATAATTGGCTAACATTATTCAAGCCTCAACCGCCTTGCGCTTGCGGACTTACAACATCTTTTACGCTTGATGGTTGAGGGACTAAATAAACTGCCCGTGGGAGCAATCCCCATGTCGGCGTGCCTTGGTTTTGTGGTTGCACACATAGCATTTTTCCAAGGCTTCACATCGGAACACGCACGGGCGCATAATAATAAATAATGTAAATGATGGGAAAGATGAAGATTAAGGATTACAATCCAGAGATGACAGTGGCAGAGCAGTTGATGGGACTGAAGGTGAATGGGGCGTGCTTGGCGTTTGAACTGGGAAAAGCGAACGCTGTGCGTCAGGTGATAACGGTGAAGCTGGCTCCTCAGCGTTGTCTCGGTCATGCTTGGAGCACCAAACTTGACTTGAAGGACACAAAGAAATTCCTTGTATGGAGAACTGCTTAATGACTGAACAGAAGCTGAGGCTTCTGGAAAACATTCTCAGCTACTTCGACAGGAGGGGCTTCAGCAGGAACGAGGCTGCTGCCATCGTTGGTGGCAGGAAGAAGCTGATGCTGCTCATCGAGCGTGGGGACGTAGAGGTGGACACGAGCTGTCGCGGAAAGTGGCAATGCCGCGGCGAGCAGGTGCTAAGGCACATGAAAAGGTTGCCGTAAACAAACAAAAACAAAGTGAATCATGGGATTATTTAGCAACAACAACCAAGAGGTGCTTGACAAGTTGCGCCAGGTAATTAACGAGGTCCTCGAACTGAGGGCTGAAGAGTCTGCAAGGAGCACGGAACTGATTAAGCAGCTGGGTGCGCTGAATGAGAAGGTGGGTTTGCTGAGCGCGAAGATGAGCGAGGCGAACGCTAAGATTGCTGGACTGAACCAACATGCTTGTACGCTTGAAGGTTTCATCAGTAATTGCGCGACGAAGACGATGATGGAGATGCTTGGCAAGAAGGTGAACGAGATTGGCAAGACGGTGGATGACCACTTCGAGAGTTTCGTGAATGTGAGCGAGAAGGACACTGAACTTTTCAAACTGATTGCGCAGGCTCTGACGGGAAAGATGGTGGAGGAGGAGGCTTCGGCAGAACCGAAGCTTACTGAGAAAGTAAAGAAGAACGAAAGACGAAAGAAGAAGAACGAAGGGGCGAAGGAGGCTGCAAGCGTGGCTGAGAAGACCGTCAGCGGAACTGACGGGAACGGTGGCAAGGAACGCAAGACAGTGGTGATTGAGAGTAATATTGAAATCTTAGCAGGAAGTATTTGGCCCCGTTATTTTCGTTTACCAAGAGAGATAAATATTTTTCTCGTAGATAATGGATTCAGATACATGAACATCCCTAAAGAGGACGACTTTAAGGAGCTTTCTTTCCGCAAGACGCTGAGAAAAAGCGACACAATAGGGAGCACCTGTTCGTTGTTGAATAGTTATGAAGTTAAAAATCCTCGCATAGTTGAAAGCCTGTTGCAGAGATTCGGTGACTATTTTGGCTGCGTCCTTCGCTGCAACTCTCATTATTGTAAACTCTCATTCAAGGAATAAACGACTTATGAAAAGGTATGACATAGACTGGAAGGGGCTCGCGCTGAGCCTCTCCATGTGGGCGATGTTCATTTTCGCCCTCTGGTTGAAGGCATGACGAAGGGTAGAAAACTTTCATATTGATTTGGTAATTTATGATTTAGGTTAAGGAACCTTTCTTGCCACAGGCGTGTGGCGCACTTGTAAACGACAAGAAAAAAGTGTTAATACGTTTGTCCTGCGCTGCCCGTGAGGGTGGTGCAGGGTTTTGATGGAGAGGCGAAAGCAGAGCTTCCGCTTACGGAGAAAAGGCTTACAGGGAAGTGCGTGGGTATGTTTCTTAATCCGCACTTCCCTTTTGGAAAAAGTTTTGTGCTGTGGCACAGAATGGGTTCGTTAAATGTTTCATAAGCGATAGTATTAGTTAATTAGTAGTTGGCACTGGCTGCCTGCGAAGGTCGCTGGTGTATTTTTGGACTAAGCAGAACAAATGTTTTTCATTGATAATTATTGGTTAACAATTTTCACCGTTCTGCCCGCGAGGGTCGGACGGTTTCTTCGACAATCCCGACGTGGTCACGCCAGAGGCGCGACTTACTGAGAAACTATACTTGCACAATTTTTCATTAACCCTCTAAAACTTAACGCCGATTAGAGAAAAGAGAAGAGAGAATTAAGATTTTTTATTAACAATTATCTGAAAGCTCTGAAATGGTTTGTTATAGTTCTGTTATTTAGAAAAGCATGTCAGTGTGGTTCAATGATGAGAGAACGAGCCTAATCAGCTAAATGGGGTGCGATTCCTCCACTGACAACTAATTTTTTCATGATGGTTAGAATTTAGAAAATGATGTTAAACTTTCATTTTTTCGTGATTAATTTTTTTCATTACTCATTCAATCAATTTCGCCATGCTGCCTGTGAAGGTCGCATGGCTTTTGACCCATACGTGCCGCAAGGTGCGATTTTTCTTCATAATTTATATTGATTAGGTTTAAATGAACTCTGCGACGCTCTGCCCGTGAGGGTCGGGCGTGCTTTTTAAGACGATGAACGAAGAACATAACGCGTTCGACCAAAGATAACGTACTTAGGTGCTTGCCAGGGGAGAGAAACGGTGTAAAGCCTCGGACTCTCCCCCATTTCTTACGAACGCACGAGATATAACGTCTGTCCTGAGGTGTTTGGCGGCAGGGATGGATGAGAGAGGAATTAAAAGCGTCGGACTCATCCTCCCTGCTTTATGAGGCGGTGGCAGAACCACCGCTTACGGAGAAAACAGTTAGCAAACGTTAAGGCGAAAAAATGGCGAAGTTTTCGTTGCCTGTAATTCGCTAAAAATGACGAGGTTTGCAACATCTTAATTAAACTTATTGTCTAACATATAAAACAATGCGAATCATGAACACATTCAAGATTACGAAGGAGGACCTGGGCGTGCAGGAAGCACCGTCTGCGGTCAAATTAGCTCAGGAGATTTACAGAGAGCTTGGGAGCCTCTGTGATGAATGGGAGTTTGAGATTGAGGAAGAACACTTGCTCTGCTGGCTTCCCAATTTCTTAGGCGGTACGACGATGGGCTGTTTGCTAAAAGTGGTCGAATTCTACCACTTGAGCTGCTATGCCTTCTATGACACTGTAAAGCGGCGCATGCAGGTCAGCATCTACCATACGAGAAAGTAACACTTTGTCAAACATATTAAAACAATGCGATTATGGAAAAAGAATTTATGATTCCTCTTTTGTCGGCAGACGACATTGAGTGCAGGGTTGCCCAGGTGGGCGCCCGAAACGGTAAGGCATGGTGCTCACTCCTTTTCTATAAGGATGCACGATGTGACCAACGTATCCTCGATCAAGTGTTCGGTCCTTTAGGATGGCAGAGGAAGCACGAGCTTATTGACCAGCACCTGTTCTGTACGGTGAGCATCTTCGACAAGAAGACGAAAGAATGGGTGAGCAAGCAGGATGTCGGAACGGAGAGCAACACCGAGGCGGTGAAGGGAGAAGCGAGTGACGCATTCAAGCGTGCCTGCTTCAACTGGGGCATCGGCAGGGAACTCTACACGGCTCCGAGCGTGTTCATCAACCTTGAGAATGGTGAGTGGTACGAAGACAAGGGCAAGACGAAGGTGAGCAACTACACCAAATTCCACGTCGGATTCATCGCCTACGATGAGGAGCGCAGGGAGATTACCGAGGTGAAGGTGCTCGACAAGGAAGGTCGTTGCCGATTTGCATGGAGCAAGTCAGAGCATGAGCGTGCGGTGCTGGAGGCAAAGGCAGCACTCCAGCAGCAGAAAGATGCTCAGGAGGATGCAAAGCAGCGCATAAAGGTTGCCGTTGAGGAAATCATGGCAGCTGAGAACCGCGACCAACTGAACGACATTTGGAATAAGTACAAGGAGTTCCAAACGAAGGGCAGTGACTTCTACAATGCGGCTGCTGAACGTGGAAAGCAACTTAAAACTGCGAAGAAATGACAACTGTGAAACTGACAAATTCGGGTGTGGTGTTCAATGCGAGCACACACACCTATTCCTCGATGATTGAGGGCGAGAGACCTCACATCTTTCCTCGGAGCGTGACGGGCATCATCCGTGACAACTTGTTCGCGGACGAGTATAAGAACGTTGACAGGGCAACGTTGGCAAGAGCTGCGGTGTATGGCTCGACTATTCATGAGGAAGTGGAACGTGCTGAACGCATCGGCTTATACATAGAGAGTGACGAGGCAAAAGCCGTCATAGAGATGCGTGAAGAGGCTGGCTATGAGTGGGTGGAGAGCGAATACTTTGTCAGCGACGGCGAATATGTAGCTGGCTCCATCGACTTGATATGGGAGAGCAGAAAGGTGAAGGGCAGCATTGCTCTGACTGACATGAAGTTCACGTATAACTATAATGAGGAGTACGTGACTTGGCAGTTGAGCATCTACGCTTACCTGTTCGAGCTTCAGAATCCAGGGCTGAAGATTGACAAGCTGTTCTGCTGCTGGGCGAAGAAGAAAAAATCGAATGGCGAGTTGAAGTTGTTCCGTGAGTTCCACGAGCTGAAGCGCAAGCCAGTGGAGGAGGTGAAGGCGCTGATCGAGCAGGACAAGGCGAGACGCAGCGGAGAGGTGGCGACGGCAGAGCCGCCGCGTACTGAGAAAGCGGATGTTCCTGCGCTGCTGGACAAGGATGCTATTGAGGCTTTCATCGACATCAAGGAGAAGTATGAGGCTGCGAAGGAGGCTTACGATGAACTGACCACACGGATGCGTGCACTCATGCGCGAGAAAGGCATGAAGACTTTCGACGGTGGAAGGCTGAGACTGACCTACACGGAAGCATCGGAGCGGATGGAGAGCGTGAGTGTGTTTGATGAGGCTGCGTTCCGAAAGGAGAACCCTGAGCTCTATGCGAAGTACGTGAAGGAGACGAAGAAATCAAAGAAAACAAACGAACGTTTAACAGTAACTATCAGAGACGACTATGAATAGAGTGATGCTCATGGGCAATATTGGAGCTGAGCCCGAAGTAAGAACGCTCCAAAACGGCAATGTGGTAGCCTCAGCAAGATTGGCAACAACCAAGAAGGGCTACACGACGGCTAACGGCACGAAGGTTGAGGACGTGACCTACTGGCACAACCTCATCCTTTGGGGCAAGAAGGCGGAACTGATGCGCGACTACGTGCATAAGGGTGACAAGCTCGTCATCGAGGGCGAGTTGCAGTACCGCAAGTACACGAACAAGCAAGGCGCAGAGGTTGAGGTCACGGAGATAAACGTGACTGACATGTGGTTTGCAAGCAGAAAGCAGCAGGGTGCTGCACCTCAAGGCCAGGCACCTGCACCACAAGCGGCACCTGTGCAAGCTCCACCAACGCCACAATTCGCTCCTACGGCGGCTCCTGCTCCTGCGCCTAACAACTATCAAGCGGCAGCACCGCAAACGCCTCCTGCACCATCCTACGCACCACCACAGGCTGGTAATGGTTGGGGCGGTTCTCCTGACCCAGACGACTTTCCATTCTGACGACTATGATACTGCTCCTGAAGAATACAGTAGAGGGGTTAAAGCCCCTCTACGATGACGATTACGAAGAGAAGCGGAAACTGAAGATTGGTGAGGTTTACAAGGCTGACATCAAGCCGATGAAGCCGAGGAACCTTCAGTTTCACCGTAAATACTTCGCGTTGATAAACTGCGCATGGGACTGCTTGACTGAGCAGCAGGCGCAATCCTTCCACCACGGGATTCCCGACGAGACGAAGGCAAAGGAGCAGATGCGCAGTTCGTTGCAGATATTAGCTGGTCACTATGTGCAGAGCTACGACCCGATGACAGGGCACTGGGTGCATACGGCGAAGAGCATCAGTTTCGAGAAGATGAACGAGCTGGAGTTCGAGCAGCTGTACAAGGACGTGAAGGACGCTGTGCTGACGTATATCGTGGCGCAGAACCCGAGACTGAGCGAGGAGGAGTTCTTGCAGATATTGACGGAGTATTGATTGGCGGTGGCAGAACCACCGCGTACGGAGAAACTTAATTAGCAACAAAAAAAATATGAGCAAGAAAAACAAAGTGCTGACCCCTGAGGTGATTGCACGGTTTGAGAAGGCGACTGGCGCGAAGGTCGTGGATGCGAAGAACCTCATCATCGAGTATGAAGGGAAGCGATGGCGACCTATCAAGAACAGGATTGAGATTCTGTGCGCGTCTTTTGACAACGAGGAAATCTTGATGCTTGGTAAAACTCAGTGGATAGGCGAAAAATGGAACCCAAACGATAACTAAAACTAAAAACTATTGAGACTATGAAAGTAAAGACAGAAAGATTTTTCGAAGTGAAGGTGGAGAGCCTTGACCAGTTCGGAAAGAAGCACACAGACGCGTTGGCTATTGGTGCCATCAGTTTTACGGAAGCCGAGACGAAGGCTACAGAATACGCCGCACCGCTCCATGAAAACTTCCGAGTAGTTTCGGAAAGCATCGCCTCCTATGGAGCGGTTGCCTTCGACTTTGACAATGAGGACGCGGACACATGGTTTAAGGTGAAGCTCGGATATATCACCATAGACGAAATGACGCAGAAGGAAAAGATGTCGAGCCAGTACATGCTTGTGCAGGCTGAGAACTTCGAGTCAGCACGCAAGGCAGTAAACGAAATCATGTACGGTTCTCTGATGGATTGGAAAATTCTTCGCATCGAGGAAACGAAAATCATCGACGTACTCACCTCCATTTAAAACGAAGAGTAGGACGTTAAATGAAGATGTTCGTTGAACGACTGCCGAAGCAGATACGTTTCTCGTTCGGTCGAATGAAGACGCCTGAAAAAATCAACCTGGTACTGCACCGCATTCCGACTCTCAGGTGGAACGGACTTGACCGCTGCTGGTCCATCAGCACGGATGCGAGCCTCTATCCAGAGGGAAGGGATGCGGAGTGGTACACGAAAAGGCTGATTGATTGGATAAGGCTCCATAGCCTCTGTATCGTCAGCGAACTGAAGGACGATGACGCGGTGGCACCGTTGCCGTCTATGCTTCCGTTCGAGGGTGAGCATTACATGCTGATGGATCCTTACCCCTATCAACTCGAAGGCGTGCGCTACGCACTCGATAAGAAGCGGTGCATCTTCGGGGATGAACCAGGGCTTGGAAAGACACTGCAGGCCATCTGCGCCGTAGTGAAGGCACACATGGAGGCTGAGAAGTACGGAGAGACATTCCCCGTCTTGGTGATTTGTCCTGCCGCACTGAAAATCAACTGGCAGCGCGAGTTCATGAAATTTGCAGGCATCCAGCCGATAATTCTTTACGATGGAAACAAGAACACTTGGCAACTATACATAGAGAGAGGGATGGCCAGCGTGGTCATCACCAACTATGAGAGCCTGAAGAAGTTTTTCGTGAAGGATGCAAAAGGCACGAAGCAGACCAAGCGGACGGGGTTCGACGTGCGTATAAAGCTCTTCAAGTCGGTGATTATCGACGAGAGTCAGAAGTGCAAGAACGGCAGGACTCAGCAAAGCAAGCTCGTGGAGGGCATCTGCCGTGGCAAACAGTTCGTGTTTGAGCTGACTGGTACTCCTGTAGTGAACAACAACGTGGACTTGATTCAGCAGCTGAAGATTCTCAACCGCCTTGGAGACTTTGGTGGTTTTCGTGCTTTCTTCGACAGGTATTGTGATGGCTACGACATGAGCAGCCACACGAAGGAGCTGAATGTGAGACTGTGGCAGAGCTGTTTCTTCAGAAGGGAAAAGGCAGCTGTTCTTTCGCAGTTGCCCGAGAAGACAAGACAGTTCATAGAGTGTGATATCTCCAACCGAAAGGAATATGAGGATGCTGAGCGTGACTTGTTGAAATACCTGAAGGAGTATAAGAATGCAGACGATGACAAGCTTCTTGCTGCTGAGCGTGGTCAGATTATCGTGAAGATGGGCGTGCTCAAGCAGATTAGTGCCAGGGGGAAGGTTGCAGCCGTGCGTGAGTTCGTTAATGACATTGTGGATGGCGGGCAGAAGGTGATTATCTTCGCCTACTTGAAGGAAGTGGTTGAGGAACTGAAAAGAGCCTTTCCAAAGGCTGTCACCGTGACGGGCAGTGACAGCGTGTCGCAGAAGCAGCAAGCCGTTGACAAGTTCCAGACGAACGACAACACGAAGGTGATTATCTTGAACTACAAGAGTGGTGGCACAGGCTTGACGCTGACCGCCTCATCGAGGGTGGTGTTCATCGAGTTCCCATGGACGTATGCCGACTGCTGTCAAGCCGAAGACCGAGCGCATAGGAACGGACAAAAGAACAACGTGAACTGTTATTACTTCGTGGGCGAGCGTACCATCGACCGCTACCTCTACCGAATCATAAAGAACAAGCAGAAGGTTGCCGATGAAGTGGTTGGTCAGCGCACGAAGATTGACGAGGACGTAGTGAAAATTATTTTTGAACTATACAAGGATAGACTATGAATACGAGTTTGACATGGGATGAGATAGCGAAGATGGAGGCTAACTATTCCGAAAGTAAGATACAGCACATTTGTGTGCAATGGTTCAGGAAGACGCATCCCGACTTGATGCGCAACCTCATTTCCGTGCCGAACGGTGGCTTCAGGTTGGGCAGAACGGGTGCGGTTCTCTCCTATGAGGGGCTGATGCCCGGTGCTGCTGACCTGATACTCCTGGTCCCCAGCGTAGAGGCACACACTCTCTGCATAGAGATGAAGAAGCCGAAGGCGAAGGGGCAGAGGGAAGGCAAGCAGAGCGACGTACAGAAGCTGTGGCAGGAAGCCGTTGAGAAATACGGGAATGTTTACGTAGTCTGTCATGGATTGTTAGAGTTTATTCGGGAAGTCTGCTCGTATATGAAAGATGAAAGGTGCGACGAGTTAATAGAGCAGGCGAGGAAGTACTACCATTTATATCTATGACACATGGATGGCTGGATAAAGATAAGCCGCTCCATCACTGACCATTGGATTTTCAGCAATGCAGTGTATTTCAAGTGGTGGATAGACCTGCTTCTGATGGCAAATATCAAGGACAACGACGTACTTGTTGGCGCTCAAGTGGTAAAGCTGAAACGCGGGCAAATGATTGCCAGCCTCAACTTTCTTGCTACTCGTTGGAGCGTCAATAAGTTCCGCGTTAGGCGATTTTTGAAGTTGTTAGAATCCGAACGGATGATTGAAACAATTTGCAACAAGAAAGCGCAACAGATAACTATTTGTAATTATGCGAGTTACCAAGATGTGCGCAACGATGATGCAACGATGACGCAACCACCGTGCAACGATGATGCAACGATGACGCAACCAAACATAAGAAAGAAAGAAGGAAAGAAGGAAAGAAATAATAATAAAGAAAAAAATAAAAAAGAAATCGACCCCCCTTCATCCCCCCAGGGGGAAATTCCTCAGAAGTTGTCGGAGCTTATTCTTCCCGAGTATTCCCTGCCGATGGAGGAGTGGTTGGAATACAAGCGCCAGAAGCGGCAGACGTACAAGAACGACAAGTCGATAGCGCAATGCTACAAGAAACTATACAAGATGAGCGGAGGCGACCCTGTGGAGGCGATGGAGATAATCCATGAGGCGATGGCGAACAACTGGGCGGGCTTCTTCCCATTGAAGGACAAACGGTCAAACATAAACAATCATGGAAACAACGAACGGGGCGTTGACGCCCAACAAGCAAGACGCGAGCAGTACGAGCGAAGTATCAAAGAGTACGTCGCAAGGCAGCTTGCCAGCCTCGCAAATGAAGGTTAGGAGTGCGGCTGAGTTCCTGGAGGCTTTCAACCCTTCGATGCAGAACTACTACTGCACGCAGGGGAAAGACAGAATCTACACGGGTACGGCTCCGATGCTGAAGGAGGTGAACGAGCAGTTCGGATATCAGACTGCAATGAGTTGGCTCGCCATACAGATTGGCGACCTGAACAGCCAGTTGGGTTACAAGTGGCAGATGGACGTGCGGCAGATTGACGACTGCGCAAGTTTGATTCTGGAACGGCACGGAGGCCTGAAGGTGACGGAGCTGATGGCGTTCTTCAGGGGCATGAAGTGCGGCGATTATGGCGAGTTCTACGGAACGGTGAACATGAACGCCATCATGATGGGGCTTAACAAGTTCTACACCGTCCGCAACAGGCAGCTGGAGAAAATCTACAAGAAGCGGGATGAGGAGGAACGAAAGGCGAAGGAGCGCAAGCGTCAGAGTTCTGGACTGATGGCGGCGGAGGAATACAAGAATTTCCTTTACGACTGTAAGATGAGGGAGGACGGTGCTGAGGTCATCCGAGAGTACCTCATCGAGCATAAGGTGGTGGTCACTGACAAGGATCATCCGAGGGGACGGTTCCCGACCTTGGAGGAATGCGACCCGGATAGGCTGATACGACTGGCGGAGGAGAGGGAGATGAGGATGCAAGGACTAAGTGCAAAGGAACAAGGGACAAAGTACAAAGGAGAGGGCGACGGCGGAGCCGCCGCTTACTGAGAAACTACTGAACTAAGGACCGAGGGCGGAAGCTCGGGGGAACGGTGGCGAGGCAAACTGATAACAAACGTTAAGGTGATAAAATGGCGAGGGTGGCGGCTTGCATAATTCGTCAATAATGACGAGGATTGCAGCATAAATCAAAAACATATAAAAACAAAGTGCTTTATGAAACTGGAAAAGGACGACTACATGAACATTGCAATCGCAATCATCAAGAAGGGCGAATATGATGGCACCGTGGAATATGATAAAGGCGAGGAAACGCTTTTCGTGGACTACTCCCTGAGACTCTACGGAGATTTTAATGAAGACTCCCAGTGGGAGTGCAATGACTTCTATGTTAACATCGGAGAGGTGACCTGCTGTACCAAGGATGAGGACAACCTGGAGCATGACTTCGACGAGAACAAGCTGCACTTCGAGGAGGCGGACTTCTACAACTTCGGCTACAATTTCTAATTTCTAACATAAACTTTTAAAACTTGACTACATGGAAGTACAGAACTTGAAGGTGTGCGACATCACACCGAGCGCCATGAACCCGAGAAAGACTTTCGATAAGGATTCGCTCGCGGAACTGGCGGAGAACATCAAGAACCAGGGACTGCTGCAACCGATTACGGTGCGACCTGTTCCCGAGGAAGCGAGTGTGAAGATTAACAAGGACGGCTCGACGAGCGAGTTCAAGTATGAGATTGTCTGCGGTGAGCGTCGTTTCCGTGCATGCAAGCTGAACGGGATGGAGTACATCCTTGGCATCGTGAGGGAAATGAGCGATGAGGAAGCCTACGACGCCATGATTACCGAGAACCTTCAGCGCAGAGACGTTGACCCTATCGAAGAGGCTTTTGCCTTCTCGGAGCTGATGAAGCGAGGTGGCAAGACGAAGGACATCGCGGCGAGGTTCGGCAAGAGTGAGCGTTTCGTTCAGGACCGCGTCCGCCTCAACGGACTCATAGACGAGCTAAAGACGGTGCTCAGAGAGGGCAGGATGCCTATCAGAGCTGCTTACCTCATTGCGAAGTTCAGCGATGAAGACCAGAAGGAGTTCTATCAGGACGGAAGTCTTGGATTGCATCAAGGCTACGAGGTTGACTATGACGACGTGAAGGACTGGGTTGACGACCATTTCGACATTCTTGACAATGTGCCTTTCCTCGCTGACAAGAAAGAGGGGTGGCATGACGGCAAGGAGTTCCCGAAATGCGAGACCTGTCTTTGCAACACGAGCAACCACGGCTGTCTGTTCTACGAGATGAAGGATGAAGCGAAGTGCACCAAGCCTGAGTGCAAGCACAAGAAGGCACAAGCCTACGTCTAGAAGTTCATCCATGAGCACGACTTCTTGAAGAAGGGCGAAGTGTGGAGAACAGGAAAGATGGTCCTCTTCGGTGCGAAAGTTCCTTCGCAGTTTTGGGACGATGACGTGAAGGAAGCATACAAGGAGCTCGTCAAGAAGATTGAGGATGAAGGCTATGAGATGTGGTATTACGAGCAAACCAACGGCAAAGTCTATTATGACAAGGACGATGAACGCTACAAGGAAGAGTTGGCGAGTGGCGATGCGGTCGAAGTCTTGGAGGTTGCAAGCTTTGAGCGCTTGAATGTGTCGGCATGGAGGCTGATGCGCGAGGTGAGGACGAACAACGTCGCTGAGCTTGTTCGCAAGGTGAAAGAGTTGGAGGACATCCAGAGCGACGTGGATAGCGAGGTACGGAAAACATTCGACTATACAGCGCATGACGGTGGACTTGAGCCGTTCGAGGAAATCGCCCTTAGCGCCATAATGATTAAGAACACCAACAACCTCGCTGCGAAGTTCTTCAACAAGGATTCTTGGCAGATAAAGGATGAGGAGGTCATTGCCTTTGTGGAGCAGCACAAGGACATGCTGGCGGCTATTATGACTTCGTACCTCAAGCAGCAACTGGAGGCTTACACATATAGCGGATTCCGCAAGTACGTGCTTGAGCATACACAACCTGGCAAGTACGAGGAAATCGAGGGCAGGGTGCGGACAAGCCATCAGAAGCGGATTGACGGATATGTCGCACAGCTGCAAGAACTTGGCTACGACAAAGATGGTAAGCCGATAGAGAAAGAGGCTCAATAGTGAGCCACACCGAGACTTTGGGAGTGAGACTATATCACTCCCATTGTTATTGTCACGAAGGTCGTAAAACGAAAAAACTGAGCCTATGGTCATCCTCAACGGAAATAGAATCAATGAAGAGCCTGCGTGCTGCGGGCAGTGCCCGTTCCTCTTTGACCACTCGACAAGGATGTGTCCTGTAAGGGGCCCATTCCATTGCACGTTGTTCAACGAGTGGCACTATCGAACGACCAACCCACCGAGACGATGCAGGAAGATGTTCAAGCAGGTACTTGCATATCCCGACGGGTCGGAGCTGGGCATCTACGAGAAGGACTGAGCAAACCAAAACTAAATAACATGATAACACTGAACAAATGGAGGCAGAAGTGCCTCGACAAAATCAATAGGCAGTTCAGGATTAGCGAGTTTTCCAACATCAAGCTCTATTCCGCCATCCTGTCGGGCATGTTCCGCAGGGTGGATGACGAGCTGGAGATGGCGCGTAAGGAAACGACGCTGCGGATGCGTGACGTGCATCTGAAGCGGATGCAGGAGCAGTTGATGGATATGCTCATCTTCATCGTCGGCTTCATCGTGCGGACGGAGAAGGAGAGCAGGAATGTGGAGGTTGATATTGAGCGTCTGCTCATGAACAGGCTGGGGGAATATAGCAAGAAGGAAGAGAAGAAATAGGCACTAAGAAAGGTGCTGTTGAAAATGTGTTGTTGAATTAAAATTAGTGTTTAATGAATCGAGAAGTGATTCCCATCTCCAAGCTGGAGATGAACCGTGGGCAGGTGGAAGGCTTGCCCAAGAATCCTCGCTTCTTCCGTGACAGTCGCTTCGAGGCGATGAAGAAGAGCATCGAGGATTGTCCAGATATGCTGGACCTGCGAGAGTTGATAGTCTATCCGTATGGAGACAAGTACGTGGTCATTGGCGGCAACCTGAGGTTGAGGGCGTGCAAGGAACTGGGACACCAGGAATGTCCGTGCAAGGTGCTGAAGGCGGACACTTCCGTGGCGAAGCTTCGGGAGATAGCGAGCAAGGACAACATCTCCTTCGGGGAGACGGATATGGACGCGCTGCTGAACGAGTGGGACAGACAGGAGTTGCAGGACTGGGGCATGGAACTGCCCGAGGAGAAGAAGAAGGACCCGTACAAAGAGCGCTTTGACGCCGTGAAGAACGAAGACGCGGTGTATCCGCTCATTCCCAAGTTTGATGAGAAGCATGAACTTTTCATCATCCAGAGCGCGAACGAGGTCGATAGCAACTGGCTGCGTGAGCGCCTGAACATGCAGCACATGAAGTCGTACAAGACGGGGAAGGTGATGAAGTCTAACGTAATCAGCGTTAAAGATGTCCGTGAAGCCCTTGAGAATTGTCATCCCCAGCCATAAGCGGCATGACAGGGTGTTCGCGAAGTATTTAGTAACGGACCCTATAATTTGTGTGGCGGAGGGTCAGAAGGACTTGTATAAGCGTTTCAATCCCGACTGCGAGATAGTCACCCATCCCGACGATGTGGTTGGCTTGATTCCGAAGCGCAACTGGATGGCGAAGCATTTCGGCAACCTCTTCATGCTGGACGATGATGTGCATACGTGCAAGTACCTGGCAGCGGACTATGGGGACTGCTCCGTCATCAAGGACAGGGCGAAAGTGACTCGGATCATCCAAGAGGTCTATGACCTTGCCGAAGTGCTCGACGTGCATGTGTTCGGCTTCACTAATAGAACGACCCCGATGATGTACGAGGAGAACGCATGGCTGTCGTTCTCGAAGATGATAACCGGCTGCTCGTATGGCGTGCGGTACAAGAAGGGCGTGACATGGTGGAACGAGGACTTGAAGTTGAAGGAGGACTTCTGGATAAGCTGCTTCGCGAAGTTCAAGGAGCGGAGGATTCTCACTGACCTGCGCAATTCGTTCAGTCAGAAGGACACGTTCGTGAATCCTGGGGGACTGAGTGCCTTCCGCAACGTGGAGGAGGAGCGGCGCAGCATCCTGCTCATCAGGAAGCACTTTGGCGAGTGCATACAGATGAAGGGCGGTGCCTGCAACAACGGGAAAGGCTCGACGAAGCAGATGGTGGAGTATAACATAAGCGTGAAGTTTCCTTTTTAGACTCGCTGCAAAACAGCGAGGAACGGTGACGGGGCGACGGCAAAACCGCCGCTTGCAGAGAAAGGAAGGACGCTGCTTGCTGAGAACGTTAGTAAACGTTAAGGCGTGAAAATGGCGGGCTTTCTGTTCTCTTTTCTCGCTCAAAACGACGAGGTTTGCAGAGCAAAACGAAAGCAATTATGTTACCTCCTACTATCAACGGCTATAACTTCTTCGAGTGCTCCAGCGCACTCCAGAAGGCAATCAGAAGAGCCGACCATGCTGTCGCTGGATACTTCGCACTGGAACTGTGGTCGAGCGGCTACGGGAACTATGTGTGGAAGAGGCTTTACACCATCAGTGCCGAAGACTGCTGGGGCCTCATCACGGGTGAGATTGACGCTCTTCACAACGGCTACGTGCTGGTCAACAAGGGTCAGCCTGAGCAGAAAGGCAGAATCTTCATCAGCAAGGCGGTGCTGCTGCTTTGCGACGTGAGGAAGTGCAGGGACACTGACCACCTTCAGAACTTCGTGTATGACCATAACGATGTCGAGGTGGCGAAGTGGATTGACGATGTGCGCCTGCATCCCATTCCTGTACCTGACTACACGTTCGACGTGCATACGAGCAGGGGCAGGAAGATGGGCAAGACGAAGAAGGACTTCTTCCGCGATGAGCTGAGAGCCCTGCATCCGAGGGAGCCAGGACTGTTCGACAACCTCGTGGAGGATGACCAAAGTTAGCAAATGTTAAGGCGATAAAATGGTGGGGGTTGCGGCTTGCAACTCTCGCCTTTATTCACGAGGATTGCAGTATAAATCAAAAACATATAAAACAAAGTGCTTTATGAAACTGAACGAGAAAGACTACGAGAACATCATCAAGATGATTGTCAATGAAGGCGAGGTTGTTGACGGACCTATGGAATACAGGAAAGACGGCGAGACGCTCTACTTCCAATACACTTACATGGTTGGTGAAGGATTCGAGATTGACGATGCTTCGATCGAGTGCCTCGGTGCTGGAGGCAAGGCGGTGGAGCATGACTTCGATGTCAGCAAGGTGGTGATTGAAACTGAAAAAGATGTTGCCATTGGTGAGGTTGTAGAATTCGATGGTGAACGGCTTGTGTGTATTGAAGATGGCAGTATTGATGGCTTTTTGGAAGAATGCTCTGGTTGTGCGTTCATGAAGAATGGCAAATGCCGTAGTATCGTGCGCAGTTGCAGCAAGGATAAGCGCTATGATGGCAAGAATGTGATTTTCAAGAAAATTTCTTAAACAGGTTTGACTATGAAACTAATGGCAAAATTCTACGTGGACAACAAGGTTGTCAAGAGAATGGAGGCAAGGGACATCAGCTACATCGTCCCAAGTGATAAACCCGAAACAGATTTGTATCCCCTTGTCGTTTTCAAGAACGATGAAGAGTGGTTCTGCTGCGAGGAGATTGACTATTACGAGGAATAGGAGGAACGACTATGAGAGAAACGTATTATGCAGCACATTGCTACGAGATAATTCCATGCCACCTTGTCGCAAAGAAGGACAGGGATGGACGGGGTAAATACGCTGCCAACTCCAAGCGTGACAAGAGACGTTTCCAAGTTGCCTACAAGACACGCGAGGAAGCGAGGGGAAAGGTGGTTGAGTATGAACAAAAGATGAACAGTAAAGACTGAACGACTATGGCAAAGACAAAGCAAGAAACGACGGTCCTGAAGTTTGAGGACTATGTAGAAAAGGCTTCTCGGCTCTATAACCTGGCACTCGAAGGAAAGGTGAGCAAGGTTCGTATATCGGTGCGCAAGCGCTGGTGCCGGTGTATCTGGTCAATTACAAGACGAAAGACCATCCTCAGTGGATTGGCGAGTATGACTTCGTTGGCGAGGAGCACCTTAACTTCGGCTACACCAACGAGGATGAGTGGAAGCGACTTGAGAGGCATCTGGAACAACTGAATGTAAAACTCTAAAACGGAAAGCGATATGTTGAACAAAAATGATATACGCAAGGCAAACGCACGATGTGTTGACTGGGATGCACTAAGACACAAAGCAGCTATTTCGGCAATGCAGGGATTGCTCTCCAATGCAAGTCTTGTTGACCCTGCATGGGATTTTCGGGTAAATGTTGAAAAAACGGCTGTTGCGTACGCTGACGCATTGATTGCAGAGCTGAGGAAAGAGGCAAAGGAGGAACTTGGTCAGTCAGTGACTAAGACGGGTGACAAAGAATGGAGTAAACAGGACGAACTATTCCTGCATGTTTGCAAGAATGCTTTAGCCAAATACCAAACAACTGACCAGTGGGATTCAAACATTATCTCGCAATGGCTTGAAGAAAAGCTCAAACAATGACTTAACTGATTAAACTGATTTGACTATGGAATTAAAAAAACTTCAAGATAATTGGTTTGTAAAGCTTGTTGCAAGAAAACGTCACGAACCTGCAATTGGGGAAACAATCTATTACAACAGAGATTTGAAAGCAGAATCTCTTTTCAGACGAATGTGGCTCTTTGACAGGTATGCAGCCTTGGTTACTTTAGCAAGACCTGATTTGTATGTAGAGAAGATTGTCGGCAATATAGAATTTTGGGATAAGGAAGAGTATTGCAATAAGATTAGGAAAGGCAAAATACGGGCAGCGAAGGCAAGGATTACACATATAGAACGTGAAGGCTTTGTGCCAGACTTGTTTGGTGAGAACGAGCGTTCTTTCCGAAAGCGTTTAAGTGATGCTCAAAAGGTTTTGAAAATGTGGGAAAGTGACGGATGGGAGACGAGCATTGATTTGCCTGTAAGATATGTAAACAAACTTAGAGATATTGATTTAGGAATCTAATATGATAGAAAAATTCTACGAAGTTCGATGTGATTATTGCGGCAACGTAATCAACCATTACCCGAAGAACAAGCCGACACGAGAAAACATCGAGGCTTGTGGTGCCATTTGCACGGCAACGAAGCATTTATGCTCAAGTGAGTGCTTCGCTAACTGGAACCACGACAGACAGGAGCGGCAGTACTTGAACTTGAAACAGAACGGAAGAATACACAACATATAAAACAAAGATTTGACTATGGAAGCAAAAGAATTGATGCAGGGCGACTATGTGTCGTTCGTGGAAAAGGACACGAAGGTGCCAATCGTGGCGAGAGTGGAGTACATCATGGATGATTGGTGCGATGTGTCGTGGATTATCAAGGGAACCATCATCCGAACGCATAGACTGGTGAAGACGGAGAACCTCAAGCCTGTAGTGATTACTACTGACATGATGGAGAAGAACGGGTTCAGACGTGAACTTCATTCTTTTATCCTTGCGGAAAAGAGATACCTTGACAAGGATGGTTTCTGTCAGATTGTTTGGGAGAATGGTTCTATTCGGACACATATCCCTTTCAGTAAGGACAACGTGCGTCTGTGCGACTGCGTGTATTGGCATCAGTTGCAGAACGCGCTGAGGACTTTCGGTGTTGAGAAGAAAATCAGATTGTAGGCACAAGTAAATCCGAGCAAGTATGAAGATAAATCCATTTCCAGGTGAAGTCACCAAGCAGGTGGTGGAACGTCCGTGCAAAATATACTACGACAAGAAACAAGGTAGGATGATGTCGCGTGGCAGTCGTGGACGGCCAAGCGTATATTGGACACCTCAGATGGTGTCAGAACTGCGACGGTACTATCCAACGACCATAAATTCCGAGCTGGAAGAGCTATTTGGAGTGAGCCGCATGACTATCTTCAATATGGCAAGGAAGTTGGGATTGAAAAAAAATGAAGCTTGGCTTCAAAAAATAATACAAGAAAATGCCCATCTTGGGCTCTTGTCGATAAAGAAGAACGGCTCACTTGGAAGATTCAAAAAAGGAAATATTCCTTTGACCGCTTTCCAGAAGGGGCATAAAGGTTTCGGAGCCAATCAATGTATAGACCTTGAGACTGGCTTTATCTATGAGAGCCGTTCGGCAGCTGCGAAAGCTATTGGAGTGCACGTTTCGAATATCATGCAATGTATCAAAAACTTTGGAAGATGCAAGGGGCGCCGCA
>Ga0310691_10000714_pt1 | contig 57781 bp, 51 predicted proteins | sample 176DNAGHGlowgp2_FD_203887 | JGI IMG/M metagenome (GOLD analysis project Ga0310691, IMG submission 203887) | Sheep rumen microbial communities from Palmerston North, Manawatu-Wanganui, New Zealand - 1766 DNA GHGlow gp2 (v2) (version 2) | ecosystem: Host-associated > Mammals > Digestive system >... | reverse complement strand
TGGACTACGCCTCCTACGTCATCCTTGACCGTGCTTTCCCCGATGTCTATGACGGTCTCAAACCCGTGCAACGCCGCATCCTCCACTCCATGGACGAGCTGGAAGACGGCCGCTTCAACAAGGTGGCCAACATTGTGGGTAACACCATGAAGTACCACCCGCACGGCGACCAGTCCATCGGGGCAGCGTTGGTGCAGATGGGCCAAAAGCACCTGCTCATCGACACGCAGGGTAACTGGGGTAACATTCTCACTGGCGACGATGCGGCGGCTCCCCGTTACATCGAGGCGCGTCTCACCCCGTTCGCCAAGGAGGTGGTCTTCAACCACAAGACCACCGAGTGGCAGGTCTCCTACGACGGCCGTAACCGCGAGCCCATCGCACTGCCCGTCAAGTTCCCGCTGCTGCTCGCCCAAGGCGTGAAGGGCATCGGCGTGGGCATGTCCACCCTCATCCTGCCCCACAACTTCAACGAGCTGATTGACGCCTCCGTACATATCCTGCGCGGCGAGGATTTCGAGATCTACCCCGACTTCCCGACCGGCGGCACCATCGACGTGAGCCGCTACAACGACGGCGCACAGGGCGGCAAGATCCGCAACCGCGCCAAAATTAGTATCGTCGATAACAAGACTCTGGTAATCAACGAGATTCCTTACGGCACCACTACCGAAGACCTTATCTCCGAATCCACCAACTCCATCACCAAGGCCATCGATAGCGGAAAACTGAAAATCAAGAAGATAGACGACAACACGGCGGCACAGGCGGAAATCTACCTCCACCTGATGCCTGGCGTCTCCCCCGACCAGACTATCGACGCGCTCTACGCCTTCACCGACTGCGAAATCACCTACTCTACCAATGCCTGCGTAATATGGAACGGCAAGCCCGTCTTCACCAACGTCAAGGACATCCTGCGCATCAACACCGAGAACACCCTCAACCTGCTGCGCAAAGAGTTGGAAATCGAGCTTGACGAGCTGCGCCAACAATGGCACAAGGTTTCCTTGGAGAAAATCTTCTTCGAAAAACGCATCTATAAGGAGTTGGAGAAGGATGCCGAATCCTGGGATGCACAGATCGACCGCATCGAACGCGCCTTCGACCCCTACCGCCCGCTTTTCCGGCAAGAGATCACCCGCGACGACGTGCTCGCGCTCTGCGAAAAGCCTGTCCGCAAGATTTCCAAATTCGACATCAAGGCCGCGATGGACAAGCTCGCCGAAATCGAGCTCAACATGGACGAAGTGCAGAACCACTTGGACCACCTCGTCGATTACGCCATCAACTACTTCCTGCAACTGAAGAAAAAATACGGTGCCGACCACAAACGTCTCACTGAAATCAAGAGCTTCGACAACATCAATGCAGTCACCGTGGCCGTGGCCAACCAAAAGTTATACGTCAACAAGAAGGAGGGCTTCATCGGCACCAACCTCAAGAAGGACGACGATGTGGAGTTCGCCTGCCTTTGCTCCGACTTGGACGACATCATCGTCTTCCACGAGAACGGCGAATGTTCCATCAGCAAGGTGGCCGACAAGCACTTCGTGGGCAAGCACATCATCCACGCGGAGGTGTTCCGTCGCGGCGACGACCGGCAGATCTACAACATGATCTACTCCGCCGGCGTGAACGGCCCCGTCTATGCGAAACGCTTCAATGTGGGCGGTGTCACCCGCGACAAGAAATATGACCTCGTGAAGGGCAGCAAGAACGCCAAGGTGCTCTATTTCACCTCCAACCCGAACGGCGAGGCCGAGGTGGTGCATGTGAAACTCAAACCCAAGCCCAAGCTCAAAAAACGCGAATTCGACTTCGACTTTGGCTCCTTAGCCGTGAAAAACCGCGCCGCGTTGGGCAACATCGTCACCCGCTACCCTGTGGCCAGTATCACGCTGGCACAGAAGGGCATCTCCACACTCAGCGCCATCGACGTCTATTTCGAGTCCGCTGTGATGCGTCTCAACAACGACGGCCGCGGCGAGTTAATCGGATCCTTCCACGAAGACGACAAGATCATAACCGTTTATAAATCCGGAAATTACAGAATCACCGGTTACGAAACCTCGCTCCACTTCGAAGACGACCTCGACATCATCCGCAAGTGGAAGCCCTCGATGATCATCACCGCCATCTATCAGCTCAAGAAGGACAAGAAGTACTTCATCAAGCGTTTCCAACCTGATGTGTTGATGAAAAAGGTCGATTTCTACCCCACCGACGGCACCGCCAAGTTGGTCGCCTACTCCATCGACTACCTGCCGCAGATCAAGGTGGTTTATCACGCGAAGAAGTCCGACACGGAAGACACCACCACGATAATCCCATGCGCCGAATTCGTAGAAATGACCACCGCCCGTGCCAAAGGCAAACGCATCAGTTTCAACGACATCAAGTCCGTAAAATTCATCGAGCCGCTGCCATACGAGGAGCCAGAAGAAGAACCCGAACCCGAAATGCCCGATGAGGTGGAGCCTGTCGTTTCCATGGACGAGGAAATCGCCAAGGAGGTTTTCAACACCATCTCCGCCGACAAATCGGACCTTTTTCCCGAAAACGATGCACCCGGCACACAATTAGGGTTGTTTGATTAATATTTGTACAGACAGCGCCAACGGCGTGTCTCCACAACAGACAGCGCCAACGGCGTGTCTCCATAACAGACAGCGCCAACGGCGTGTCTCCATAACAGACAGCGCCAACGGCGCGTCTCCACAACGGGAATAACCCCAACAGTGCTGTTTCGGAAAAGAGACGCGCCGTTGGCGACGTCTCAACAATAATTCAATGAAAGGATATACCATACATATTGCACTCTTCGCCCTTGTTCTATTTTTCACCTCTTGTCGTGAACGCGTCGAACCGCCTACCCCGTACGACATACCGATTCCGAAAGGGTTCCCCACAGTGTTGAACATCCCCGCCGACAACCCGATGACGGTGGAGGGCGTGGAACTCGGGCGACTGCTCTTCCACGACCCGCACCTTTGCGGCTACACCGGCACGGAGCCCGACTCGCTGATGTCGTGCGCCACCTGCCACCGTCGCGAATGCAACTACGACCTCGGCACCGACAACCCGCGCTTCCCTGACGGGAAGCCGCGCGGGCGCACCACCGGGAAGCCCACCATTCACAACGTCATGCCGCTCATGAACCTCGTCTTCAACCACGAAGGCTACTTCTGGAACGGGCTGATTTCCAACGACAACCCGAATCCCAAACAACAAACCATCGAGGACATCGTATTGATGGCCATCACCGCGGACGACGAGATGTGCGGAACGGAGACGAGCACCGTGACCGCCATCAAAGCCGACAAGAAGTATCCGCCGCTGTTCAAAAAAGCTTTTGGCACTGAGGATATCACGATGGAACGCATCCAGAAGGCCATCGCGCAGTACGTGCGCTCTTTAGTCGCTGGAAATTCCAAATTTGACCGCTACCTGCGCGGCGAGGAGCAGCTCACCCCGCAGGAACTGCATGGCTACGTCCTCTTCACCACCGAGGAGGGTGCCGACTGCTTCCACTGCCACGGAAGTGGCGGCAGCCCGATGTTCACCACCAACCTCTTCTACAACAACGGGTTGGATGCGCAACCAGCAGACGAGCACGACCGCGCCAGCGTCACGGGCGACCCTCGCGATCGCGGTGCCTACCGTGCCCCTTCGTTGCGCAACGTCACCAAATCCGCGCCCTATATGCACGACGGCCGTTTCAAGACCCTGGACGAAGTGCTGGAGTTCTACAATTCCGGAGTGCAAAACTCTCCGACCATCAGTCCGTTAATGCACCACGTCAACGATGGCGGAGTTCGCCTCACGCCAAACGAGATTGCCGATTTGAAGGCATTTTTGGAAACACTGACGGAGGAATAGTATGGATAAACCGTAGGGCGAATAATTATTCGCCCCTACACGGTATTCAGGGGGCGCACACCCATTCCACGCACAATCTTCTCCCCAATGCTGCAGTCCAAACACCGCTTCCTGAAACAACGGCTGGCAACCAGCTCCAACTGCGCCTGAGAATCATACGCACTCCTTCGCGGAAAGAGACTGTCCGCAAAAATTCTGGTCGTAACATTATCCTCATATTCAAGGGATTCCAGCAAGGACAAAGCGTTTTCTTGCAATTCAACATCACCGGAGAACCTGGCGAAAGCGAATCTGACCGGAACCACAACATTGATAATAAGCGAGTTAACAATGGATGCTCCCATGCCTGCAACATGTCGCGGACTGATTTTCCCAAGCTGGTAATGGGTTTCCCAATACTCATCAGGCACAACGGATAACCTGCATTGCAACGTTTTCACCGCAGACCTCAACACATTGTCCGACAAAGTATCGCCCATTTCAAACAGCATCTGTGCAAATTGCGCGAGCCTCAACGTGGGGAAATTCTGAGGACGCAACCGTAGCCAGTTCCACTGATGCACTCCGATTGGCGACAGCTGGTACTTGTAACGCAGATAATCATACTCATAGCGAAGTTTCTCCACATAGTCATCCGATTCACACGTCTCGAGTAGACCCGACTGCCCGAACACAAGCGCGTAAATCTGCAACCGCGACGACAAATGTGCCCTGAGGACGCGCAACGGAAGACTTTGTGACAAAAGTTCGAAGGCCGCACCGTTTTTCTTACATCCAAATCCAATCGCCATCACTCTGTATATCAACTCGTTCCAATCTTGGCGACAACTTTTCAGCATAGTTTGGAATACCTCTTGGCGATGTTGCATACGCTCTGTCAACGACACGGACAACTGATTTTGAATGACAACAGAATCCACCATCGACAAGCAGCGGCGGCAAAGCAACATATCCGGGATGCTCATCAGCTTTTCATACCGTGTGAACATTTCCTGGGGTATTTTTCCCTTTAGCTCCAAAGTCGGAATGTTTTCGCCGTCCATTATAGTGATTTCCGTATCATGCTCATACACAACATGAAGAATCACAGAATTGTACTTTTCATCATGCTGATGATGGTGCCTATACCAATCTGAGCTTCGACAGTGGATCTCCACGCTGCCTACCCAACGCATCTCGTCAATCACCACCACAGCCTGCAGAAAATCAGGTCCCGCATCATGGTTATGATAGCCTGGGAATACAACATTCAGTTGAGATCCGTCAGTTGTTCTTAAGTTCAGATAATCGTAGTGGCGATGTTGCCACACATAGTGCAAGAAATCTTCTTTCATAGTTTTATATTTTCATAGTTTCAAGGTGCGAACACCAAAATTATTTTCATGACGCAAAGATACAAAAATTTTATATATCTTTGCAGCGTATTATAATTATCTTCACTAATATAAAAGAAAGGAAATGAAAACAGAAAAACAACTACAGGGGCTAGCCGGCGAGGACATGGCCACAAGTCTCTTATTACAAAAAGGTTATAGGATTTTAGAACGCAACTGGCGATGCGGACATTTGGAAGTGGACATAATAGCCGAGAATGACGATTATCTCGTCATCGTGGAAGTGAAAACCCGGAAAAGCACGACATTCGGGACCCCGGAAATATTCGTAGACATACAAAAACAGCGGCACCTCATACGTGCCGCCATGTGTTACGCGAAATTCAAAAATGTGACGAAAGAAATCCGCTTCGACATCATCTCCGTCATTAACAGCCCTGAGTTACAGGAAGTAAACCATATTGAGAACGCTTTTAAGCCCAAGTGGTAAAAAAAGGAAAACCCGTAAGCCGGGTTCTGTTCTATGTTGTCATTTATCTCGAACATGCGTCGCCGCATGCCTCTATCAACCTACCCTCCGGGTCGGACGAGCAGCCCTCAAGCCCCGGTTTATTTGGTCTTTCAACCCATAAGGTTTACCCCCGCCGGCATCACTGACGGCGGCGTGAGCTCTTACCTCACGATTTCACCCTTACCCGAAAACGGGCGGTATCGTTTCTGTGGCACTGTCTGTCACGCTTACGCGCGCCTTCCCGTTAGGAAGTATGGTGCTCTGTGTTGCCCGGACTTTCCTCAGCCTTCCGGCCGCGACAACTCGGTTTTCCTTTTTGACTTGGCCCTATTGCCTTTTGCCTATTGCCTTTTGCCTATTGCCTTTTGCCTATTGCCTTTTGCCTATTGCCTTTTGCCTATTGCCTTTTGCCTATTGCCTATTGCCTTTTGCCTTTTGCCTTTTGCCTTTTGCCTATTGCCTAATAATTCAGCATCACTGGCATAATCAGCATCAGAACATCTTCATTCTCGTCATGCTGCACCGTGGGCGCGATGAGAGCGGCACGTGAAGGATTCGAGAAAGACATCTGAATGGTGTCGGCATCAAGATTCTCAATCATTTCGCGCAAGAAACGAGAGTTGAATCCGATCTCCATCACATCACCGTTATACTCACATTGGATGTTCTCCGCTCCTTTATAGGAGAAGTCCATATCCTCAGCCGTCATATTAAGCCCTGTTTCCGTAAGAGAAAGACGGACCTGGAATGTGGACTGGCTGGAATAGTTGCCCAAACGACGGATGGATTTCAAGAACTCGTCACGACCAATGGTCAGCACATTCGGGTTCTCTTTGGGTATCACAGACTCGTAATTAGGATATTTACCCTCCTTCAAAGAGGAATAAAGCTCAAAATTACCGAAGGAGAAACGGATATGGTGTGTCTCGTCAGAGTAATTAACATGAACAGTGTCATTGATGTTGGAAAGAATGTTCTTAAGGTGTGCTATCGGCTTTTTAGGGAGGATGAACGACGAGAAATCGTCCGTCTTCACTTCAGAATTGCAGTAGCGGACAAGCTTGTGCGCATCTGTAGCCACAAAAGTGACATGATCAGAAGACAATTCGCAAAGTACGCCCATCATATTCGGACGAAGCTCATCATTGCCTGTCGCGAAAATCGTTTTGCTGATGGCACGCTGGAGAACCGACGCCCGAATGTCGAAACTTTTCGGATTCTGAATCGGCTTGACCGTCGGATATTCATCGCTCGGGAAACAAGGAGCCCCGTATTCACCATTGGAGGAGGTGAATTTCAAGATATTGTTCTCCACATCAATGGCAAACACAAGCGGCATGTCCGGCATCAGTTTCAAGGTTTCAAGCAGGATCTTTGCGGGCACCGCCACAGAACCTTCGCCCTCCACATTGTCCAACTCAATTACAGATGTCATCGTGGATTCCAAGTCTGAAGCAGTGAGTCTCAACTGGCTACCCTCAATCGTCACTAAAAAATTGTCTAAGATGGGCATGGTGCTATTCGTCCCCATCACGCCGCTGATGGCATTTAAATTGCGATATAACAAGTCGCTTGATACGATGAATTTCATATTTTTTTATTTTTATTTCAAACTGCAAAGATACAAAAATATAGACATATACAAACAAAGAAATTTCCCGTAGAGACACAAAGCATAGCGTCTCTACAATGACGGGGCATTCTCATTACGCAACCTGACCATCTCCTCCAACTCGGCGTACCACGCTTCCCCATATTTGGCGATGAGCGGTTCTCTGAGGAATTTATAAACAGGCAGTTTAAGTTTATCGCCATTCTCCACCGCTGTTTTGCAAATGGACCAATGGTTATAGTTCAGAGCCTCGTAATCCCCCACCTTGCTGACCCGTATCGGATAAAGATAGCAGGAGATCGGCTTTCTGAAGGGGATTTCATGCTTCAAGAAGCACTTTTCGATGGCGCACTTTGCTACCCCGTCCTCAAAATAGGCAAACGCGCAGGCATCGTTACTCTCCATCAACGGTGTGTCAAAGGAGTCTCCGCCATTGAAAACGAAAGTGCCGCCATCTTCGACGACGGCGACACCTTCTTCGGTCATATACTTTTTGAAAATCGGATAATGTTCCTCCAAATCAGCCACTTCATCGGGAGCCACCGGGGCCCCGCTGTCTCCCTCCACACAACAAATGCCCTTGCATTGCTCAATGTCACAGCAGAAACACTTGTCGATCAGTTCTTCTGAGACGAGGACATTCCCTACTATCAGCATCGTATCCAAGGATTATCCGAGACGTTTGAACTGACAGGTGAAGTGACGCATCAGTTCAGCCTCCCAAGTGATCTCCAAACCGCGTTTGATTTCGTTGCGACGGTCATAGACATTCTTGAGTGCGGCGGCGATCACGTCCATGTGGTTGTTCGTATAGACGCGGCGCGGGATGCACAAGCGGACGAAGTCATTGCCTCCGAAGCGGTTCTCGCGAGTCACGGGATCGCGGTCAGCCAAGACATAACCAATCTCACAAGCACGGATACCGGCTTCAAGATAGAGTTCGCAAGTAAGCGTTTGTGCCGGGAACTCCTCCTTCGGAATATTGGTGAGCACCTTGTCGGCATCCACGAAGATGGCATGACCACCGGCAGGACGCTGATAAGGGATACCGTATTCATCCAACTTGTCAGCCAGATACTGCACTTGTTTGATACGGGTTTCCACCATATCAAACTCGATATTTTCCTTTAATCCGACGGCCAAAGCGTCCATATCACGGCCGTTCATACCGCCATAGGTCAGGAAGCCTTCGAACGGGATGCAGAAGAGTTTCGCGCCCTCATACCACTCCTTCTTGTTGGTGGCAATGAAGCCGCCCATATTGACCAAACCGTCCTTCTTGGCACTCATGGTCATGCTGTCGGCATAGCTGAACATCTCCTTACAAATCTCGCGGAGGGTCTTGTTGGCATAACCTTCCTCGCGGGTCTTGATGAAGTAAGCGTTCTCGATGAAACGGGCGCTGTCAATGTTGACGGGCACGCCGTACTTGTGGCAGAGCTCGCAGGTCTCACGAATGTTCTTCATGCTGACCGGCTGACCGCCAACGGTGTTGTTCGTGACCGTGAGCACCATGAACGGAACGTTGCCTTTATTCTCTTGCAGCACCTTTTCCAACTTCTCCAGACTGACATTTCCCTTGAAAGGAACTTCCAGTTGAGTGTCATACGCCTCGGGGACGGTGACATCGATAGCGAAAGCCTTGCGGCTCTCGATGTGACCCTTCGTAGTGTCGAAGTGGGCGTTACCAGGAATCACCTGGCCGGGTTTCACCAGATAGCTGAACAACACGTTCTCCGCGGCACGACCTTGGTGAGTCGGGATAACAAACTCGAAACCAGTCAGTTCCGTAATCGTGTCCTTCATATGATAGAAGGAGCGTGCACCGCCGTAGCTCTCATCGCCCATCATCATGGCGCTCCACTGGCGGTCGCTCATAGCACCCGTACCGGAATCCGTCAACAGGTCAATGTAAACATAATCGCTCTTCAGCATGAAAATGTTCTGGTGGGCTTCTTCAAGCCATTTTTCTCTTTCTTCTCTTGTGGATTTCTTAATGGGTTCCACCATCTTGATTTTCCACGCTTCTGCAAATGGTAATTCCATAAATTCTATTTATTAAGTTATTAATTTATAATTATTTATATTACTAGAGTTTATTATATAAGATTTTATTTCACATCTTCAAGAATGTTTCGCCAACAGCCAACAGCCAACAGCCAACAGCCAACAGCCAATAGCCAATAGCTAATACACTTCCGTGCGTTCCAAAGTCCCATCTTCAGAATAGAAACGCCATTCACCTGTCTGGCGGCCATGCAAGTATTCGCCTGTGTAACGAACATTGCCGTTGGAATAATAGACGGTGTAACGTCCCTCTTCCTTCCCGTCAACATAATAGGCCTTCGTCTGGACTGTGCCGTCAGGATAATAAGCGTACCACAAGCCGTCCCTGTTGTTTGCATGGACATTGCCGTCGATATACTTTTGCTGATTCTCGTAATAATGGGTTTCATGTGCCAACTCGGTAGTAGGGTTGCCAGCACTGTCCGGAACATAATAGACCACCACCTTAGGATTGTCGTCCTCGTATCTGTTCAACACTACCCGGTTGTACAGGGAATCTGCGAACTCCACCGGCGGGAAGACGTGCAAGCTGTCCATGAACGCCTGCTCAGCATCAGCGGCCTGCTTTTGTTTGTTGTGATTCGAGATGGCCAAATACGCCAAGGCCACTCCCAGCAATACGAAAGCGACACAAAGCAATACGATATGTGTTCCGCCAAAAGGCCGTCCGCTCATTTCATCTGTTTTCTTCTCCATTTTCACCTTCCCGTCTGATTATTTTTTCTTTTTGAAAGAACGGTTCAGTTCCTCAATCACCTCATTGGTGATATCATGAGCGGGATCTGCATATAGAAGCTGCCCGCCATCCTGGTATGTGAAGATATAGGAAGCATTGTATGAAGCATTTACACGTTTCGCAGCAGCATTCAAAGAATCCGCCATCTGATCCAACGCCGCCGCATAACGGGCCTGGAAATCTTCCATATAGCTGCTGTAGTCACGTTGCAGGCGAGTGCTCTCATCCTGAAGTGACTGCTGGGCATATTGCGCCTGCTGCGGGGTCAGAGAACCGGAACTGTAATTCTTCTCGAAATTGGCAGCCTTGTTCTCCAACGCTTTCTGACGGTTGTTGAACACCAACTCCTGTTTCTGCTGCTCGGCCTCTAACGTGTCTTTCAGTATTTTCACCATCTCGTATTTCTCGTTCACAGAGTCGATATTGATGTACACCACCTCACCGGTACCCACTTCGACCGGTTTCTGGACCACGGCGGCTTTATTGCCCTTATCCGCAAAATGCAAGATGAACAGTGCTACCACCGCCGCCAACAGCACACCTTCTATAATCCAATGGCACAAAGAGGAATCCTTTTTACACGAGGGCTTGACTTCTTCTTTTTCTGTCAACGCCTCTGGTTTGTTTTCCACCACAAAACCTTTCTCATCCACAACGGTTGTCGTATTTTCCACAACCTCGTTTTTCATTTCCTCGTTCTTCTCTTCAAAAATTTCTTCCATATTATTTATTTTCTATTGTCAAATTAAGTTCATCGTTTCATCGTATCATCGCCTCATTTTTAATTCCCCACATCCGACAAGTACTTGATTCTCATAATTCTCACCTCTTCCATCGTGTATTCGTCCTCACCCAGCGCGCGCAGAGCCTCCTCCGCCGAATCGGTGTCGGCATTGGCGAAATAGTCTATAATTTCCTCCTGATGATACGGCTCGATTTCTTCATCAATATAGTAGGAGATATCGATTTTGGCGCCAGAGGCCACAATATGTTCGATTTCTGTCAGCAGCTCGTCCATGTCCAAACCCTTGGCTATAGCAATGTCCTCAAAACTGATTTTATGGTCAATGCCTTGGATGATAAAGAGTTTGTTGGCGGACTTCTTCGCCACGGTCTTCAACACGAAATCTTGAGGACGGTCAATTTCATTCTCCTCGACATATTGTTTGATGAGCTCGATGAAACGACGGCCGTACTTTTGCGCTTTGCCCGGACCTACGCCAACCACGCGGGTCATCTCCTCCATAGTGATCGGGTATTGGATACACATGTCCTCCAATGAGGGATCCTGGAAAATGATGAACGGAGGCAGGTTTTCCTCTTTGGAAATGGTCTTGCGCAGGTCTTTCAGCAAGCTGAACAGAACAGTGTCAAAGGCCTCTTCCACATTGCCAGACACAGCATCTACCGCATCTTCTTCGTCCTCATCTTCAGCCGACACTGGCTTGATGGCCATAATCGGATACGGATTCGTCATGTATTTCACACCCTTGTCCGTGATTTTCAGCAGACCATAGTTTTCTATGTCTTTGGCAATCAGATTGTCGAAAATGGAGACACGGATGATATTGGACCAGAATTTCGCATCGTAGTCCATTCCCTCACCGAACTGTTTGAGCTTTTCGTGGTGGAATTTCAGGATGGAAGTGGTTTTATTGCCACAGATAATGTCCACAATCTGATCCTCCTTGAACTGCTGTTTGACAGCCTGAATCACCTCCAACATCAGCTGAATCTGTTCAGAAGCGTCCATTTTCGGTTTCGGGTGGTTGCAATTGTCGCAATTGTGGCAATTCTCCTCATTGTAGTTCTCGCCGAAATAGTGCAGCAGGTGCTTCCGGCGGCAGTTGGTGGACTCCGCGTATGAAGCGGTCTCGGCAAGAAGTTGCTTCACGATCTCCTGCTCGGAGACAGACTTCTTGGCGGAGAACTTCTCCAGCTTGTTAAGGTCTTTCTGGTCATAGAAAGCGATGCAGAGGCCCTCGCCGTCATCACGTCCCGCGCGCCCCGTCTCCTGATAGTAGCCTTCCAGACTTTTGGGCATGTCGTAGTGAATCACAAAACGCACGTCCGGCTTGTCAATGCCCATGCCAAAGGCGATGGTCGCCACTATAATGTCGGCCTTCTCCATCAGGAAATCGTCCTGATTCTGCACACGGGTTTTGGAATCCAGACCTGCATGATACGGAAGGGCACGGATACCGTTTTCCTGTAACAGCACCGCCAGCTCTTCCACTTTCTTACGGCTGAGACAATAGATGATACCCGACTTCCCCGGGTGGTTCTTTATGAATTTTACAACTTCTTTGTCAACATCTTTTGTTTTTTCACGGATCTCATAATAGAGGTTAGGACGATTGAAGGACGAGATGAACACCTCCGCCTTGTCCATTCCGAGATTCTTCTGTATATCGCTCTGCACTTTCGGCGTAGCAGTAGCGGTCAGGGCGATAACGGGCACATTCTTCCCGATCTGTTGGATGATTTTCCGAATGTTGCGGTATTCGGGACGGAAATCATGGCCCCACTCCGAAATACAATGGGCTTCATCAATGGCGTAGAAAGATATGTTAATGTCCTGGAAGAAATTCACATTCTCCTCCTTGGTCAAGGACTCCGGAGCAACATAAAGCAGTTTGGTCTTGCCGGATATGAGATCCTTCTTCACCTCTGCGATTTCGGCTTTGTTTAATGACGAGTTCAGGAAATGCGCGATTCCTCGGTCGGTGCCGAAAGTTCGGATGGCATCCACCTGGTTTTTCATCAGCGCAATCAACGGAGAGATGACGATGGCGGTACCGTCGCTCATCAGAGCCGGAAGCTGGTAGCACATGGACTTACCACCACCGGTAGGCATTATCACGAAACAGTCCTTCCCTTTCAGCAACGTCTTGATGATCTTCAGCTGGTCGCCTTTGAACGTGTCAAACCCGAAAACCGTTTTCAATGTCTGATAGATAGCTTTATCCGTAATTCTCTTCATGAAAGAATAATATATAATTCAACAAAAATTGATGTTTTTTATCTTCAACAAATTTAAGTACAAAGATATAAAATATTTGATATGAATGGACACAAAAAAAAAATAATAAAAATATTTTTTTTCAACGCAACGAATTCCGCTCAATGCGGCTTCCTCAGGGATGATTTAACTCCCTTTTCAACAGAGAAAAATGGTTTCTTATAGCCTGACTTTCTCAATTCTTGCAAATCGGGACGGAAAATGAGAGACTGACTGTCGGCATCCTTGGCGGCGGTCCGCGAATACCTGATTCGAGGAGGCCGCTTCAGGGCGCGGAAAATCGCATTCGCCACCGCCAAATCCGAACGTTCAAAACCGCTGCCGAGATCATAAACCCCGTTTGCGGGACGGTGCAGCATGAACCAATAGAACACGCGCACGGCATCCTGCACAAACAGATAATCCCGCAGGACACCTTCGCTATCGGCACCAGGCTCCTCCGTTGGAAGAACAACTTCGCCTTTCTCTACAATCTGCCGGTAAAACAGGTACACACGGGAAGTGAATTCCCCGAACAGATCCTCACGTGAGCCATAAACCTCGCCTACCCTGAAAATGTACCAGAACGGCGGTTTCCGATACTGCTTTTTAGTCCACTGGACAAAAGTATCGGGCTGGAAATCTGACACAGGGGATTCTGTGGGTTGGTGAAACGCGTAAAGCAACGGTATGGAATAGCTGGCGGCCAAAGACCATAACTTTTGCACAAACTCCATCCGAAACACCGACAACGTCGTATTTGGAACTCGCTTATCACAATAGACCACCCATTTCACCTCTCGGTAATGATCGGGAAGAAAACGAAAAAAGTCATTCTTGTCTGCAAACGGGACCACCTCAGAATTACAGAGAGGCATACCGTTTTCAGCATCCGAGCCACCTCCACAAGACGAATCCGCATTGCAGGCATCCTGCAATTTCGAGACCATACGATCTCCCAGAAAACCATCCGAGCCAAATACAATAATCATAAAATATGTATTGGCGCAAAAATAAAAAAAAACGGACAACAATGTGTCCGTTTTTCTGAAATTATGAAAAAGTTGTTTCTGATTAGAACTCCCAAAGATCGCTCTCGAATTTCCGAAGATTCTCCGTGATTCTTTCAGATTCGATACGTTGGTCTCTCGAGTTCGCAATATAATCATCTATTTGACGATCATACACATTTGACTCCTTGTAAATCAGACTGGAGAAGTCACGTTTCCAAGTAAGCAGATCGTCAAAAGAGACACGAGAGGCGTTATTCTTTACATTGAACACCTCCTGTTTAGCCAGGAAAGGACGGAGTTCATTGTAATAGATATAACCGAGCTTTCTCTTCATCATAACCGCCTTCACGTCTTCATCATCTTGATTCTCATCATCATAGTAAGAGCTATTGTTATTGGGCTTCTCATATTCAATGATGGGTTGAAGCATAAGAATCTGAACTCTGAAGGTGGAATATTGCTTGTCAAAATACCAAACCTCCTTCACATTATAGGAGATGATATCTTTAGGCTCTAACTGGGTGACAAGTTCCTCTTCACCGATTTCCTCACCTGACTCGATGTCGATTTTGGTGATCGTCTGCACATTGGCAACCAAGCCTTGCAGCTCATCGCGGGAATACGGGAACGTGCACATCTCATCGGAATAAACCGGCAGAACACCTTCTGTACGTTCCGTGTTGGCCATATCAATGGCATCGAAGATAGTCTGACCAAGGCTTCTCCACGTTCCACGCACTTCCGTGGGGAAATAGAGCGGATGGTTGACTTTCTCGCGCAAATCAATGGTGCGCCAAACGGTCCAATAGTACATCACGTCAGCCTGACGGACAGGCGGATATGAAATCGGTTCGGCGAACTCACCGACATTGACCTGCTCCCACGGAAATTCCACAGGAGTGCGGATGGGTTGTTCCAGGGTGCTGCCTTCGGTTTCATCTTCTTGTGCGAAGGCGAAACTTACAGCCAGCAACATCATTGCAAATAATGTGAACTTTTTCATAATTGTATTTAAATTTAGATTACTATCTTACACGAACGGAGAACTCATCCAATGTACGAGATCCGGCTTCAGAAGAAACCTTGATGTCGCTGAAATAGATGACCGTGTTGGAGGAAGCTTTCTGGATAGCAGCTTTTGCTTTCTCACTCAATGCACCGCCCTGACAAACGATAGCGGGTTCTTCCATACCCTTGACCACAAGGATCACGCGGTAGGAGTTGACGGACCATTTCAGATCATACACAAAGTCATCACCCATTGTGGCACGAATAACCGGGTTAGCCAAAATTTCGGCTTTGGCGCGTTTGCCACCACGAATATTGGCACCCAATACGGCACGGGGATCCGGGACACGTTTCACACGGAACGTGGTGGAACCCATGGTCTTGGTGGATTCACCGACTTTAGCAGCCACCGTGGCAGTCACCGTCTTGCCGATCAAGGAAGCGGGCACGCTCACGTTGAACTTGCCGCCTCCTTGGGAGGAAGCGCTACAACCAGGGAACGAAACGCTCAACTTGTCGGGGGCCACAGGACCAGACACAGACACAGGGTTGGCGATACCGGCATAGAGCACGTTCATCTTATCCGCAGCAATGGTTGCAGACGGGGTCAGCACCGTGTATTTGTCCTTGAAACCATAATATTTGGGTTGTCCGTTGGGATCCATAATCTTGATCAAACCAGCGTACCTCTGTTCGCCAGTACCACCAGTACCGATTTTCAGTTTCACAAGACCATTCTCGCCCTCCAACTTGGTGGCACCAGCAAGACCGTCTTCGGTAAGCGTATCCACACCCATCTTGTAATAAACCTCCGGAGTGGATTTGCTATCGTATGCAGCCACGATAATGTCAGCCTCGTAAGAGTCGCCGGAGAACACCATCTGGGATTTCGGGATGGAGCGGCCTGACACATTGTCGAACTTGAAGTCATCCGCGCTGATGGAAGCCTTGAGGTAGTTGAGCATCACGGATTCGGCGTTTTTCACCTCACCGATCATCTTGTTCAACAAGGTAGCGGAAGCTGCCGCGATGATATGGTCAAAGTTGTGGGTTTCCCAGTCTTGTTTTTCCTTATCATTGCTCAAATAGGAGGCGTCAACGTTCAGGCCCATAGCCTCTTCCAAACGCTTCTGATCCTCTTTCTTGGCAAGTTTCAAGACATTCGCCTTATATTTCTTGATTTCCGCTTTCAGCTTTTTGGCATTACCTTTGTTAATCATAAAGTCCGTGGGAATGTCGAAATTGTCTTTCTTGACAATATCACCCACCGATTTTATCGTCTTAACCTTTTTGCCATCAACTTCCTTTTCCACTAGAGAATCGCCGTCAACGGTGAAGATCAGGTCATTGCGCATCTTCTCAATGTATTTCACCATGGCATTGGATTCTTTTTTCAGAATCTGGGCTTTGCCGTATGCTTCGTCAACTTTCGCTCCCAGAATGGTCTTCTGACCGATAAACCATTGGTAATCATTGGCGTTCTGGTTTGCTGCGATGTTGGTGGAGGTAACCAAAGTGTCATCCACGACCACGAAGGCATCCAGAATGTTTGCGGAAACATTCAATGCCAGCATGGCAGTGTACACCAGGTACATCATCTGTATCATTTTCTGTCTCGGGGTTTCCGGACAATTTGTTGCACCCATATCTCAAATATATTTTAGTTAGTTAATAGGTTAATGAACTAAAAAACTACTTCATAGCGGCGAGCATGTTGCCGTAAACGCTACTTAATTTGGATATGTTTTGGGTTAATTTGTCCATTTCAGCCTTGAAGCTGCTGGTCTGCTCCATGGACTTGGCCGTCTGATCGTAAGCGGTAGCCAATTGGTTGACAGCCGTGGTGGCTCTCTTCACGCTTTCGATGTAGGCAGCGGTAGCACCACCGTCGGTTTCGAGGTTGGCAGCCACCTTGTCGTATTTCAGAGTCAAATTACGTACAGATTCGGAAGCCTTCTGCAAGCTGCTGGTATAGTTGTCGGTGGAAACGACAGCATCGGAAACACCTGCAAGTTTGTGGGCGTTGTCGCTCAAGTTGCGCATACCGGATGCGAGGCTCTCCATCAATTCGGGTCCGATTTTGGCTTCTTCCAGCATCTTGTCGAGTGCCTGGGTCGGAGTCATCGAATCAGACTTGACCTGTTGTTTCTTCTCACGGCGTGATTTCTTCTCGCTTTCCTCAAGCTCGATGTCGGAGCCAGTGGCAAGTTCGGGATAAACCAATGCCCAGTTGTACTCCACGTGAAGCGGTTCAAACGCGGAGAAGAAGAAGATAACAGACTCAATACCCATACCTAAAATAAGCATGATGTTTGCGCCCGGCAAGTGCAAAATTTTGAACAAGGCACCAAGAATAACGACGGAAGCACCCCAGCCGTACAACTTTGCCATAAAGTTCTTGTAACCTTTCGTTCTGACGATTTGATCAATCTTACTCATTTGTTTGATTTTTTAAGTTAATGATTTTATTTGTTAATAATAAATTTTCGAAATATTAGTAGACATGTGACGCGCTCTTGCTGTTGTTGTCGCCTCTCTGACGTCCCATGTAGGATTGGACATTACGGAATCCAATGTAGGACTTACAGGTGTCCTGGTAATCGTATGTGCGGGCATACACGGTGGTGAAATAGCTGACATCCTTCCAGGAACCGCCACGGATCACTTTTCTCTTCTTCACAGGAGAATCGTCCTTGGTGGCATAATAGACGTATGACGGGTTCATGTCGTGGGTGAAATTGGTGGCCGACTCATCGAAGGCATCCTCACACCATTCCGCCACATTGCCGCTCATGTCGAACAAACCCCAGTCGTTGGGATGGTAGTGCGCCACAATGCCGGGATAGAAATTGTCATCGGCAATATAGTTACCGCGTTGCGGTTTGAAGTTGCTCAGGAAGCAACCGTTCCTGTTCGTGGTGTAAGGACCGCCCCAAGGATAGGAGACCAAGGGGTTGCCGCCACGGGCCGCCCACTCCCACTCTGCCTCGAGAGGCAAACGGAATTCCTTCTCAAATGCATAGTCCTTGCCTGAAAGCCATGACATGCGGAGCTGGGTTCTCCAGCTGGAAAAAGCCTTGGCCTGGCGCCAGCTCACACCAACAACCGGATAGTTGTCGTATTGAGGGTTGGAGAAATAGCTCTGCAACATCGGCTCGTTGTATGAGTACACGAAATCATGGGCCCAGCAGAGTGTGTCGGGATAAATGTTCACCACCTCGTGCTTGATGAAGCGTTGCCAGCCATTGCCCATACTGCTTGGACGATTGGCGTAAAGGCCGCCGAAATCGTTACCCTCCTTGTCGAACTCCTTGTGGGACGCACCGAAATTCTCAGGATTCTTGGGATCCTGGTAATTGCGGTAATCAATCCACCAATACTCATAGTTGAGCATGGAGATGTTCATTCTATTGGAAGCATAATGATAAAAACGGGTGTTCAATTTGCTGAACAGAGGGGAAAGCGCAGACTGCACCTCTTCGTTGTCTGAATCCCAAGGAATTTTCTCTTTCCAGTTAATCAACTTGGGCTCAATGATTTCCCCTTCATTCTCGCCTTTTTCATATTTCAAGTAATGCCCGTACTTCTCCTCATCCGTGATTTCCGCATCACCGAGAAGAGTGTGCGCGATGGAGTCACGCACCCAATACACGAACTGGCGGTACTCGTTGTTGGTGATTTCCGTCTCATCCATCCAAAAAGCGGCTACTGTCACATTCTTGGACTGCTGGGTGAGAGCGAACGGCACATCCTGGTCGCCGCCGCCCATCAAATAGTGGCCGGTTGGGACATAAACCATTCCGTATGGCTCCAGGTCAAGGAAGTCTGGACGATCCTTAACGCCGACAAGCTGACCGTCGCCGCCATTTTTACACGACACCATCAGAACGAATGCCGCTGCAAGTAAAATGATTACCCGTTTCATATTTTTTCTATTTTTAAATTTCTTTACTGTTATTAACGCTCGAATGTTCGTTTTTAGTATCTATTCTTATAAATGTAGCGAGAATTTCCGTATCCGGAGAAAATCTCAGGCTTGTAAATATCAAAGCAATAGCGAACTACGACTTCCACATCACCGAAACTGCGGTGTTTCTTATAGCCCAAAGAATTGGTGGTGAAGCTATAGGATACACCGAGATCCAGACCTTTGAGGTAGATGTTGGAGGAGTTGTAGAAGGGGCGCGCGCCAAAAGCAAGGGAAACGGCATCTTGGAAACGATAGCCGAGACCACCCCAATAAACGCCATTATAACGGGCCAACGCAAGCACTTCCCATTGGAAAGTCTTGAAGTCGGTCTTCACCAAGGCCTGGGGAATCAACTCCCAGTTCGGGTTGAACGGCATCACCCACGTATAGCCGCCATGGACATACAATTGCGAAGAACGTCTGGGACCATACTCTCCTGAAACCCGGAGAACCTGCTCCTTGTCAAAAAGGGCAGCCATTTGAGTCCATCCGGCACCCACATACCATACATCCGTCTTGTATAATACACCAAAATTGAAATCCAAGTCCAGATTGGACTCCGACAAATTTTCAAGTACATGATCTCCTTCCTGAAGCGGATTAAGTGGATCCGGTTTGATTGCCTGGTTGTACAGCGAAACTTGGGCTCCAATACCCAGATGTCCGCCGCCAAGACGTAACTTGTACGCATAACCCAGCTTCACGCCCGTGTTGCTGTAAATGCCTATCCTATCGTGAACTAATGTAACTCCAAGGGATCCGTGGAGCTTTTTCAAATAAGATTCGATGCTGAAAAGGAAGGATTGCGGGGCAGAATGAAAAGCGGAATCGTTGTTGATAGAAGAAACATCACCCCATCCCAAATATTTGTTGTTGTAATCTGCAGTAAAACACAAAGTATTATGTTGCTCCCCTATTCCGCCGGCATTATAATATGAGGTCACCCACGGAAAAAAGGTGAATTGTGCATCATCTTGAGCAAAACCTGCCATAGTGACAGCCATTGCCATTAGCACGAACAGACCAACTTTTTGTACATGTTTCTTCATATCACATTCGAATTGTTTTACACACCAATATACTGACTATCAGTGTATTACGCAACTCATTCCGATTCTTGAATTTAACTTTACCCTTCATATACGATCATCCCTTTCAAAAAGTTACACGATACACTTTTAGCCTAATTTTTTGAAGTGACAAAAATAACATATTTTTTGATTTATTTCCAGAATTTTTCAAATTAAAAAAAAATATTACCAACCAGATAAACAAACATCTGATACCCAAATATTTACAAATAAATTCTGATTTATTTCATTATGTTTCAGTTATTTAACTAAAACAAAGCGCTGATCGTGACAGCTCCCGTGTGAATCACCGCATGACCTTGCATGGCTCTCCCCTGATATTGCAATGTCAACTGAAGAAACTGTGTGACAAACAGTTGACAATTCGCCGTCCATAGAAGATTGCCTCCTAATGAAAGACCGTCCAACATGAAATACGAAACAGCGGAGCTTTCTCCCACATCCCCTTTTAAGTAAACGTATTCCATTGACAATGAAAAAGTTCCCTTATTCAACCAACGATACATCCATGAGGTTTCAGCATGATAACGACGCACGTGTTCCTTTCCCTGGAGATTATGTTTATAGACAAACTGTCCGGAAAGCGTGCCCGTCAGCCTGTTCTTTAACTGCAAACGGAGAAGCGTTTCTGTGGAATAGGCCTCCACTTTATATTGACGTGAAGTAAAACAGCTTGATATGTTGTGAGTTATCCTATGGTTGAAGGATGTTTGCAGATACAGAATCTCAACGGGTGTGCTTTTCAGCACAACCTCCTGGCCGTCAACACTGTTTTTTTCCAAGCCATAATAGAGAAACTGAGTGTTTGTCATCTTTTGGACAATAACATCGAATGCAAATGGGGAACTGCTGTTGTTGAATGAGAATGTGTTGGTCAAATGCATCCGGTCGGACACCAGATTCGTATCCTCCACAGCACGAGGAAAAGGATTGAACATCATCGACTTATGTTTCAACGATGTATTCAAACTCAGCACATCGTTGAACCGTGAAACAAACTTGCGGAAACCTTTCTTGTTCCCCCATACAGCTGCGGGCCGCAGCTGAAGGCTCTGAGTCCATTGGCTTTCATAGACATTGACGTAATCGGTGCCGGCAATCCAGACCTTGACATATTCGGCCTCATCCGGGAAAAGCGAGACCTCGAACTCTTCTAGTTCCTCAATGCCGTTGCCATTGTAATCCCGCCAGACATGGGTCCCCTGCCCCGCCGCCACTTTTATGTAAGTGAAGGTCTTTTTGAGTTCCATTCCACTTCCCGTTTCATAATACAGACTTAGGATCAACACATTTTTGAGAAATCGGCCTGTATATCGGACATCCCCGACAAAATAGTGTTCCGCTTTATGGGCTGAATCTTGCAACGTCTGGTGGCGATAGGTAGCGTTCATCGTGAAACTTTGGTTCCGGATCTGGGCAAAACGGTATTGCGCCTTCGCCTCATGAATCATCAAATGACGGTGCAGATGTTGTGTGTCAGGGGCAAATTCCACGCGATTTTTATAGGCAAGCAAGAACTGATGTCTCGCATTTTCAGAATTGCCGATGGAGGCGTTCAACTCGTTGAACGCATAACTGTTTAATCGCAGTGAATTCCGTACTACATCATGAAAAACATTACGTTCCAGCAGGTTATCTATATTAACGAGAAGCTTTTCCCACTTTTTTGAAAGTCCGATGGAGGATGTCAGAAAACGGCTCTTTTGAAGGGAATCTCGGGTGGTCAAAAAACTCGTCTGGGTCTTCAGTCGCCAGGATTTCCAGTGGTTATCCGTGGCCAACTCGTTCCGCAAGGCACTCACATCATCCACCCGGTCAAAAAAATTCACATGGTAGAGCAATTGATGACGGTTGGGCTTTGAAAGGCTGATTCCAGCATCCACCAACCAGTCTGAATGGTTCGAAGAATAGTCCGACGAAAGATTATATTGCCGGGCAAATTCCACATCACGGAAAGACTCGAACGGGGTGAAATTCTTGTGGACAAACTGCAGCTGGGCATAGCTCGTCAATAGCCACGGCAAAGAATCGTGTAGGGATCTGAGGGCTTCCACATCATTGACATTCAGGTAATAGGAAAATCCCACATCATCGTTTCTGTCTTTTTTAGAGAAAGTGTTTTTATCGAGATGAGACAAGGCGAACTCCGTTTGGATTCGGGTGTTTTTCCGGGCGGAAAAGTCCAGCCCGACAGTGGCCATCTGCTGGGAGGAGGGGGCCGTAAGCGACAATACAGGCTCATACTCCCCTTGCGGGATTCCGTCTTCCGGCGCCACCCATTCAAAAACACGCCCGTTTGCCGTGCTGCTTGCCATCCGGTAATTCCCCTTATGCCCTCCCATATAAGTGAACGACGGGCTATATAAAGTGGTATTTTGATTTGTAGAATATTTAAATATAGTAAATATATTATTGTTGTAAACAGTATCCTTTTTTTCATATAAGACCCTATCCGGAGAAAAGACTGCTGTATCGACGGTCGGATAATACGCCGTGCTTCCAGCATCCCCCAAGGCTGCCAAGAATCGCTTGTTGTCATTCGTCAGTTCCGGCTGTATCGACTGATTTTTCAGATCCTGTTCATGGAAAAAATTGACATAGAGTTTTAGCGGGCACTTCCCCGATATCTCTAATTCATTATGAGTAAATAGATTATATCTTGAATAGTGCCGATTGCTATATTCAAACTCCACAATGATTCGCTTTTCAACGGAGACAAGCATTTTGGGAGTGAACGATATTTCCGCTGTATTGTAATCCACCACATAGTCATTATCCGCACCACGTGTAAGTAACTGACCATCAACATAAACACGTTCCGATCCCGCTATCATAATAATAGCCACTTCCCCATCAGCGCCGTATAGCTTATACGGTCCTTGCACCCCATTTTGAACGGTCAAATGCTGTCGGGAAAACCTGCCTTTTGCCATCCCGCCGCCCGCCTGATTCAAAATCTTCAAATTATCCGCAGGTTGTGAGACCACGCGGGCATCCAAACCAAGCATATTCCGGGAGACATGCAAGAAATGGTCATCCCGGAAACTCCATACCACATCACCGGCATTAATCAAGGCTGTTTCCTTTATCTTCAAGGCGATAAAAACAGTGCTGATATCCTGGAGTGTCTGGGTGTTTCCTTCCGGTTGAATAGGGATGTTCTTATCGGATACGGAAGCGCTAATTTCCACATCATCAGAAAGTTTCCCTGAAATCTGAAGGTTAAGCGCAGAATTCAGCACAAAATCCTGGTTATTTCCCACCGTAACGCCACGCGAAATGGCTCCGTTTGTATATAATTCATTATCATTCAACACATTCCGCAAAGGAGTAAGAGGATAATCGGCGGTTAGATGCTGCAGATGCCTCGGCTCCACTTCGCGGGAGGACTTGTGAGCCACCGGAATGGAGAGGTCGGTCGGGAAAACCTCATATTGCACAAAAAAACGATTGCCCAAAAGAGAAGAATCCAACAGGTACAGCGTAGCCGTCAGCGGATCAAGACGATATTGGGAGCGCTGGATATCTTGAATCTGAAACGATTGCGGAATGATGGAGCAGGTGTCCAGCCGCAAGCTCATGGAATCGGCCACGAAATGACGGATCCGCCACGACGAAGGGCCTTGTGCGACCACTTTCGTACAGCACAGGGAGCTTGAAACGACCAGTAAGACGAGCAGCTTAATACGCATCAAAATAATCTGACAAATAAATGCGGCAAAGATAACTCTCTTTTCTCAAATTTCGTATTTTTGCAGCAAATTTTTTGGCATGGAGAATATTGAAAAATATGCAATGAAAGACACCCGTTCAGGGTTTGGAGCCGGCTTGCTGGAAGCGGCCGAAAAGAACGATAACATATTCGCACTCACGGCAGATGTCACGGGCAGCGTGAAGATGGGCGATTTCAAAGAGGCTCATCCGGAGCGTTTTATCCAATGCGGCATCGCGGAGGCCAACATGATCGGCATTTCCGCCGGTTTGGCGTTGAGCGGCAAGGTCCCGTTTGCCAGCGCTTTCGCCGGGTTCATTTCCGGACGAGTGTATGACCAGATCCGCATGACGGTGGCCTATTCCAACCTGAACGTGAAGATCGGAGCCTCCCACTCCGGCATCACCGTTGGAGAGGATGGCGCCACGCACCAGATGATGGAGGATCTCGGTCTGATGAAGATGCTTCCCAACATGGTGGTCATCAACCCCTGTGACTATAACCAGACCAAAATGGCGACCATCGCGGCTGCCGAACATGTCGGGCCCGTCTATATCCGCTTCGGACGCCCCGCCGTGCCCAACTTCACGGAGGAGAACAAACCTTTTGTCATCGGCAAAGCCGAAGTCATGCAGGAAGGCACGGACGTGACCATTTTCGCCACAGGGCATCTGGTGTTCCCCGCCTTGCAAGCCGCCGACATGCTGCGCGAACAGGGCATCAACGCCGAAGTCATTAACATCGCCACCATCAAACCGCTGGACGAAGAGACCATCCTGAACAGCGTCCGCAAGACGGGTTGCGCCGTAACGGCCGAAGAACATTTCCTCAACGGCGGCATGGGCGACTCCGTATGCCAGTGCCTCAGCCGCAACTTGCCCGCTCCCGTCGAAATGATCGGCGTGGACGACCACTTCGGTGAAAGCGGCACCCCCGATGAACTGATGGCTCACTTCGGTTTGGACAAAGATCATATCATGGAGGCCTGCAAAAAGGCCATTAGTCGTAAATAACCCATACACGTATGCCTGAAATCACTGACGAGTTCATCCTGTCGCTGTTCAGCAACGAGAAGACCAAAGAAAAGGCCTTCGAACTGCTTCTGAAAAAATACCAGAAGCACATCTATTACAACGCGCGCCGCATCGTGACCATCCACGAAGATGCGGATGATGTCACGCAAAACGTGTGCATCAAAATCTGGAAAAATCTGGACAGATTTCGGAGTGAATCGAGTCTGAAAACTTGGATTTCAAGGATTTGCGTCAACGAGGCGTTAACGTACATCGAGAAAAAGAAGAGACTGTTGAATCTGGATGATGACGAGAGTTACACCGATTTCCTGTTGAAAACGCACGACAACTTCAGCACCGTCACCCCCAACCAGATCGAGCAGTTCCTGCAAGAGGAAATCGCCAAGCTGCCGCCAAAGCAGCGTGCGGTGTTCACCATGCGCTATTACGACGAAACCCCATACGCGGAGATGTCGAAGATTTTCGACACCTCTGAAAGCGCCCTGAAAGCCTCCTATCATTTCGCCGCTGAAAAAATCAAAAAAAATATTTCCGAACGTTTAACCTTTTAAGCATTCCATAGTCATAAGCTTGTAATTTTTAAACATCATGTTCGACTTAGACAATATAGAAAAAACTGAGCATTATCAAATCCCGGAAAACTATTTCGAGGAATTGCCCGGGAGGGTCATGCAAAACATCAGGCAGGAAAAACAGCGCAGGAAAACCATCATCACCTCCGCTGTTGCCGCCGTGGCTTGTCTTGCCGTTGCCGTCGGTGTCTTCTTCACCTTAAACACTCCTGAAAAAGGGAATGTCATCACGCAAACAGAGCAGGTCGTTGCTCCTGTCCCCGAGGAGGAGGAGGTTCTGGAGACCTTAGCCGCCGACTATTACAGCGAAGAACTGGCCATGATGGATTATTACCAGTATGCATATTAACCTATAAAAATTGAATATCATGAAGAGACTATGGATTTTATTGCTTGTCGCGGCTGTATGTGCGACTAATGTTCTTTTCGCCCAGGAGAAGAATCCCAAGACAATGGTGCAGGCGCGGCTTGCCTATATGCAGAAGAACCTGACATTGAGCGGACAGGAAAACTTGAATTTTTGGAAAGTTTACCAAGAATATCTGAATGCAGAGATGAAAACGATGGAGGCCTACCGCAAAAACCTCGAAAAACAGGGAATCAAACTGGGAGCATCGGGAACGAACAAGGATCTTATCGAGAAACTATCTGACAAGCAGCTCACCTACCTCCAAGAGCAGAAATTCGAGATGCGGAAGAACATGCTGAATCTCGAGGTCACCTACTACAAAAAGTTCAAAGCCATCCTGAAGCCTCACACCCTCCAAAGAATGTATGATTTGGAATACAAGTACAAGAAGACCATGGCTGAAAAGAAACAAGAGCCGAAAAAAAACGAGCCTGTGTATGTGAATCCCGGAAAGAAAAAACGCTAAAAAGAAAGTGCCATACGGCACTTTTTTTTTGTATCTTTGCCACCACTTTAAAATCCCAAAAGAATGACAGATTACAATTTCTTGAAAATAGACCAGGCCGAGCAGATATGCATCCTGACCATTTCTGCGCCAAAGTCACTCAACGCCTTAAACTCCAACATTTTGAAAGAATTGGATGATTTCCTGTCCCACCTGGACAACAACATCCGAGTGCTAATCCTCACTGGCGACGGCGAGAAATCGTTTGTGGCGGGTGCCGACATTTCGGAGATGCAGCCGCTGAATGCGGAGGAAGGGGAGCGTTTCGGGGCCTTCGGCGCGAAGGTGTTCCGCAAAATCGAGACCTTGCCGATTCCCGTCATTGCAGCAGTGAACGGCTTCGCATTGGGCGGCGGTTGCGAGTTAGCGCTGGCCTGCGACATCCGTCTCGCCTCCAACCGTGCCAAATTCGGCCAGCCCGAAGTCGGTCTGGGTATTATCCCCGGTTTCTCGGGAACATACCGTTTGGCCAAAATCGCCGGCATGGGCGTCGCCAAAGAGCTCATTTTCTCTGGTCGTGCCATCAAGGCAGACGAAGCGCTTCGCATCGGATTGGTCAACGCTGTCTATGAACCCGAGCAGCTGATGGAGGAGGCCATGACCCTCGCCAAACGCATCGTCAAAAACGCGCCCATTGCCGTACGCTACGCCAAAGAGTGCATCAACGAAGAGTACGACTTGCCCGCCGACGAAGCCATCGCTTTCGAAAGCCGCATGTTCGGCAAATGTTTCGACACCAAAGACCAGAAAGCCGGCATGACCGCCTTCCTCACCAAACAGGAAGCACATTTTAACAACGAATAATCATCTTCTATCATTCAATAACTTAAATACCTTATTATGAAAATTTGTGTTATAGGAACAGGTACTATGGCCAAGGGTATTGTAAAGGCTTTCGCTGCCAAGATGCCCGTGGTCATGAAGAGCAGAACCCAAGCCAGCCTCGACAAGGCCATGGGTTCCATTTCAAAGTCTTACGCCAAACTCGTGGAAAAAGGCAAGATCACTGAGGACGCCATGAATGCCATCCTCGGAAATATCACCACCACCACGGACTATGCCACCTTTGCGGACGCAGACCTCGTGATTGAAGCCGCCGTGGAGGATATGCAGCTCAAAAAGGACGTCTTCATGGAATTGGACAAAATCTGCAAGCCGGAGACGATCTTCGCCACCAACTCCTCTTCCTTGTCCATCACGGAGATTGCCGCTTGCACAAGCCGTCCGGCACAGTTCATCGGCTGCCACTTCTTCAACCCTGCCGACCGCATGGCGTTGGTAGAGGTCATCAAGGGTCAGCTCACCTCTGACGAAACCGCCAAGTGCATTGTCGATTTGACCACTGAAATCGGCAAGACCCCGGTTCCGGTGAACGAAGCTCCCGGATTTGTGGTAAACCGCATCCTCATCCCGATGATCAACGAGGCGGTGGGCATTTTGGCCGACGGCATCGCTTCCGCTGAAGACATCGACAAGTGCATGATGCTTGGTGCCAACCACCCCATGGGTCCGCTCGCGTTGGCCGATCTCATCGGCAACGATGTGAACTTAGCCATCATGGAAGTGCTCTACAAAGAGTTCGGCGATCCCAAATATCGTCCTCACCCGCTGTTGCGCAAGATGGTTCGCGCCGGACTGCTCGGCAGAAAGACGGGCGAAGGCTTCTACAAATACTAATCGGAAAGGTGCGTCGGAAAACGGCGCACCTTTTTTAATGCATAATTCATTATGCATAATTTGTTGTTTGCGAGACAGGGAATGTTGAGGTTAAAACGTCGTGTACAGACACGAGATGTCGCCCTCGCTGCGGTGCATCAGCAACAGCAACACCAAGGCAAACACCACGATGGCGACCAACACTTTAACGACTTTCTTTCTCCAAAACATGCTCTCTGATTCGTTGATAGATTAAATACCCGCCGTAACTGTTGTGATGCTGCCAATCTGCGAAAACACCGGGCTCGGTTGACAAGTCAGTACAATCAATGTATGGAGCCCCCTCCTCTTTTAACACCTTGAGCAAATCCGCTGAAACCGCCTGGATCTTGGGCAACTCGTCAGGGTGAACTTTAGCGTATGCTTTCTGATTGTACGGCCCCATGACATACACCACATCCACTCCCCTCTCCTTGCAAAGACGAATCATCGTACGTAACTCATCAGTGCGGTAGGAGGACTCTGGATGCGGCCACAACGTGTAGGAATGGACATCAAAGTTGGCGGAGACGTTCAGCGTATAATTGTAACGGCTCTCGTCCGGCTTGGCGCAGGCATTGGGCAGCTTGGCGATCTTGGAGGAATCGAGCCAGACAAGACTTTGTGCAAAACGCTCGGGATTCATCCAGAACGCCAAATCCTGGTAATATTTCCGACGCAATTTATCCGTCTTAAAACTTAAAAGCTCCACCGCCCTGTCAAACCATCCCAAAGATCCATTATTCAGTTCCAAAATCCGTTCAATATCCTGATTTTTGGGGCGATTAGCGTCTAAATACGCCGCACTTGACACATATCGGTCGAAATAATCCTCATTGCTGAAAGCGAGCTTGCCGCATCCGTATGCCGGGTTGATGAAATATATAACCTTGAGGTTTTTGACGTTGTCATTGCTCTGAATCAATGGGAAATAGGTGCAGGCGGTGCGGCCCGCGCCTGCGATCACCGAGAACAGGCAGTGAATCGAGGTGTCCGCATTCAAAAAGTCGTAATAGTTGCCTTTCGGGCGGGCATTGGTCTCCGAAGTCCCCAGAACGAGGTACCCACCGTTACGCTTGACACTCTTCAGCAAAAAATCAGTATAGAGCTGGTTGTTGTCGCGAAGCTCCTGATGCCGAATTGTATAGAGTTGTCCCTCCCACTCAGGACACTCCGGAGCATGGTATGTCGGAATAAACAGCGCGACAACAAACCAAAAGACAACGGCTATTATCACCAGCAATCCGAGCCAAGACAACACTTTCAAACTATACAACCTTTTCATCAGAACAGCAACTTAAACATTATCAACAATTTATCTACAGGATAGTTGAAAAAGACCCAACCAATCGTCACAAAGACAAATGTGAGGAGAATACCGGCAGTCTTTCGGGGAATTGTCACGGGTCGGACCGGTTTCCCGTATGTAAACAGCTTATACACAGAAAGTCCGAATCCGTGCCACAAGCCCCACAACACAAAATTGAGTGTGCTTCCATGCCACAGTCCGCAAACCAAGAACGTCACCGTATACGCTATCACAGAGACCACCATTCGGTATTTGGCAATGGGCAACTTGTTGAGCAGGGAGATGACCGGTTTAAACACATAAATTTTCAGGAAAGTGGAAAAGGTGATATGCCATCGTTTCCAAAAATCGGAAATATTGGTTGCAAAATACGGATTATCAAAGTTTTCGGGTGTACGGACACCCATCATATAGGCCATCCCAATGGCCATGTCGCAATAGCCGGAGAAATCGATGTAGATATAGAGCGAGTAGAGCACGGCGGCAACCAAGACAGCCCCCCACGGCCCGAAATGCGGAAGGAGAATCGAATAATCCACCGCGTATGGCTTTATCCACGGGATAATCAACAGCGTTTTGACCGCTCCGAAGAAGATTCGGCCCGCGCCTGCGAACAACATCCGTGCATTAAAGCATACATGGGTCGTGTTCATCCAGTAGTGGAAATTGTTGAGCGTGTCGATCGGGCCGGCCATGAACGTCGGGAAAAAGAAGAGATAGTTGAGGTAAGTCAGGAAATTCCGGGCGCGGAGAGTCCCTTTATAACTTCCAACCAACCAATGAATTATACGAAACAGAATGTACGACAGACCGATTTTCTCCACCGAGAGGAAATGCTTGTCCAGCATATCCGTCCACCAGCTGCCGAGCCACGACTGCACCAGGGGATAGTTGCGAATGGAGAACAGCAACAACAGCAAAATCAGCGAAACGGCGAGCAGCCAGCCAGCTTTTCGACGGGAAAGCAGCCATCCCGCGCCGTATGCGAGGAGTGCCAACAACGAAAGCAGGAACAACGATTTCGGCGTTGTGATATGGCACAATATCAAGATATTACCACCTATGAGGAGTATTTGGTTCAGCCAAGATTTCCGGAACGCCCATTTGCAAGCCACAAACAGGGCAATGAAGAGTAAAATCACATAAAAAAACGCTGAACTTGAGAACAACATACAAGGCTCGATTCGATTGAACAGCTATTCGTCCATATTTGGCCACGGGTTGACTTCGATACCGGCCATGCGTACCATCGCCTCATGCGTCTCTCTGCACACGCGGTCTATCTCCTCTTTCCGGTTCGCACTTTTGTCGAACCAGATTGGCTCTCCGACATGCAGGGTCACGCAGGGGTAGCTCTTTTTGCCGAAAAGCCGGTAGATGCCCCGACGTTCGCGATACGTATAAACATGGGGGATGACCGGACGGTTGTACTTATACGCCATGGAAAAGGCCCCGCGCTTGAACGGACGGATGGGCACATACATGTCCCAACGCACCGCTTCCGGAAAGACAATGAACCAGAACTTGCGGCGGGCGAACTCATCGAAAGCCTCATTATACTTCCGTATGCCCTCGCGGGTTTCCGGTATGGGGATTCCGCCAGCTTGGCGCAGAATCCAGCTACTAGGACCGTTGAAATGCTTGGCAAACATCGGGATGCGCACCTGCCTGAAGCGTTGCCATGCGGAGTGCACCCCCAAAGCGTCGAAAACGTACACATGGTTACACACGCAAACCGCCCCGTCCTTGAGCTGTCGCTTGTACTTCCGGACATTTTCATGTCCTTTGATTCTCAGCCCGAAATGGCATCGGTTGTGCACCGCAACCATAAACCATTTTACGAAAAAGCCAAATATCGTGTTGATTTTGAACTTGATAGATTTGTCGAGATAAGGATAAGTCTCGTCAAAGACATACTTTCCTTTGGAAGAATCCTCCACCTCTACATGCAGCAGGCGGCGGTGCGGATCGTCCGTCGGGTAATCCATGCCGATGTCGGGGACATAGACACCGTCTTTGACCTTGAACTCTCCAAATTCCATAGTTTTGACTTTATTCAGCTTTTGGTTTACTGCATACAACCAAGCGCCAATTAATGCAGTTTGACAATGTTGGACATTTTATAGGTGGTAACCGTGCCGTTGAACTCCTCCAGAACTAACTCCACGGGCAAGTTATCGGACTTGCGGTAAGAGACCGTGATTTTGGCGTAACCACGCGTGCCTGTTTTCTTGGCCGTGAGCGTCACCACCTTGTTCGCACCCTTCTCCGACACAGAGGATTCGGCGTTATTGTCTGCCGCAGCCTGCTTCCAGTTGCCGGTTATGCAGTTCATCAGTGTGTTGCGCATCCCCCGCATGGAGGCGTTTTTCTCCGTGTCCACCACCGACTTATTGCCTTTGATGTTCATCTTCACGGTTTTCCCGTCAACAATGAAATAGTCGCCGGCAGGTTTGGTGTAATTCATTTCCAACTTGTCGCTCGACAAAAGTTTCAGATTCCCTTCAGACTCAATGGTTTTTCCAGAAGCCTTGATGAACTTGGATTGCGTGAAATGGCATTCGGCCTTCTGCGCGGAAGCGGCAAAGGCAAGGACAATAATGACAAAGGTCAACAATTTTTTCATTGTGGTTTTTACTAATGTTCTAACTCTAATCTGCTAAAAAACGGCGGCAAAAGTAGCAAAATTTCAGACGCATGTTCCAGGGATTCACATTTTCTGCACCCGCCGCTGCATATAGGGCCACTTCATCAACCATCGGAAAAAGAGCGGCTGTAACGTATAGGTGATCAAGATAGTGGAGGCCATGCCGATCAAGGTGCTGACTCCGATGGACTTGATAGCCGGATGGGTGGCGCACAGCATCGACAGCACTACCACCACAAGGACGAAGGCGGAGAAGAATATAGCCACCTTGTGGTATTCCAACAGACGGGTGTCTTCACTTTTCTGTCCGGCAATCAGCCCCTGCATTACGAAAATGCTGTAATCGACCCCGATACCGAATATAAAGGTGGAAATCACAATGTTGATGAGATTGAACTGCAACCCGAAGATGGCCATCCAGCCTTGCACGACGTACCAGCTCAGGAACATCGGCATAAAGGCGAGCAGCGCCAACACCACATCCTTGAAAGACAACAGCAACACCACAAGCACAAAGATGGATGAAATCAGCAAGGTAGTGCTGAAGTCTTTGTGTATCAAAGAAATCATGTTTCCTGTGTAATAGAAGGGATCCACCACCACGGTGTGTGGCAGGGCGGCAATGCGGTCATCAACAGACTGTTTGTTGTCGGGATTCATCAGCACCGAATTGAAAATCAAGAGCTTGCCGTCATTCTCTTCAATAAAGTTACAGAGCAGTCCTTCGGGGACAATGCCAGCCTCATACAAGTTACCTGGGGCATAGTCCGCCTCCACCATCGCCTGGAAGGGCGCGAAAATGTCGGGGTCAAGCCCCTTTTCCGCAGCTGCGGAACGTACGGCTTGCATCGCCTGCCCAACCTTCTCCGCATTCCAATAGCGGTGCCAGGCATCGATGCGACGCTGTTGTTCTTTCTCCGACTGGAACAGTGTAGAAACCACTGGCGTATAGCTATTTAAGTCTCCAGACTTCCGCAGCGAGTCCAATTTGCAGGAAAGGATTCCGTTGGCCTCCAAGGCTTCGTCCAACGAGGGAGAGACCACCGCATAATATCGCTGGAATCCGCCATGTTGGTATTTCTCCGCATATAGATTCTCGGATTTATGCAGGGCATCGCTTTCGTATCCGATATGCTTTAAGTCATTATCAAACTGAACTTTATGCGCGAATACGACTCCTATGACAATAACGACCGACAATCCGGCGCTGATAATGGGATTCCGGTCGTATGCGTAATTGTTAACTTTGCTTATTCCCTTGAAAACTAGTTCATTTCGTTTCACATCCTCTTCACGCAAGAAATGGGGCAGAAAGATTAACGCGAAAAAGGTGCTTCCCACCAAGGCGAAAGTGGCAAAAAGGCCGAAATCCTTCAGCAGCTCACTTTGCGTAAAGAGCAGACCGAGGAACGCGCCCACCGTGGTGAGACATCCGAGGCAAACCGGCTTCGCCTCCTCGGCGAGCATCTGCTCCACACTTCTCACAAAGCGTTGATGTACAATCACATGCAGACAATAGCTAATGGCCACGCCCAGTACCACCGATCCAATGCCCAACGCCATCAGCGACATGCCTCCCTTTATCCAATACATGCAGGCCAGCGCGAAAAAGGTGCCGTATATCACGGGCAAGAGATTCTGCCAGATCACACTGAAGCTGCGGAAGCTCACACAAAGAATCAGCAGTATGATTAGCAGAGAAATGCCGACGGTGAGACCGATGTCGCGTCGCATCACACGGGAATTGCCCGCGGAACGCACCACCGCCCCATGCAACAGCACCTCCACTTCCGGATGCGCCGTCTGGAAAGCCTGTATCTTCTGATTCAAACTGGCGATGAGCTTTCCCCCAGATTCCGAGTCAAACGCCTGGAAATCAGGGGAGACGAACATTAATGCCACCGTGCTGTCATGCGAGAAAAGGTGACCGTCCACCAATGAGAAGCCCATACCTCCCGACACGTCCGGCAAGAGATATTGGCGAAGATTGAGCGGGTCGGTGGCGACCATCTGGGTCACGCTGCCGGTCTCATCGTTCATGATGAGGTCATAATTCTGCGCCATGGTCTCGCCCGCATGGGCAATGGCATCGTCAAAGCGGGAATACAGGGTCGTGTCCACGAACGAGGGAACATGTTCCAAGGCGTAATCAATGGCGTTCAAGGCCATGTCGGGTTCCAGACGGTACAACGTGTTCGCAATGCCCTCTCCCTCTGCCTGAATTGAGTCCATCAGCTCGTCCACATATCCCGCCAGCACCTCCGGTTCGGCACCCGTCATCTGCATGATGATCTTGTCTTTCACCTTGATATTGCCGAACACGAGGCCGCTTTCCGACTTCTCCGAGGAAGGCAGCAGTTTGGACAAATCCTCCTCATAGCGAACCTTCGAGCCGAAAAAGAGGAAGAGCGCGCCACTTAGCAGCATCAAAATGTATAACAAAGGTTTGTGTGTGTTGAAAAAACGGTATATCCTTACAAACAACATATATCCTTCTCCTGTTTTTTTTGACAATTACTTCACCATCCATTTCTTACGTCCATCCTGTAAGGTATCGTTCCAATAGTCGTCGTACCACCACACCAGCGTGTCGATTTTGGCGGCGTAACCGCTCCAATGCCCCAGTACTTTATCGCTGTTGAAATTCGACACCGCAGGAAACGGATTGGTGAACGGATTGCTGCCAAAAGCGGCCTCTGTGCCGGCAGATAGCAGATAAAGGTAAGTATGATGGTCAATTTGCGTGCGCTTCACGTACACCGTGTCGCCTGGGCGGAATGTGATCCGTCTGAAATTCTCCCTATCCTCCTCGCTTAAGAGGTCACGCATCAGAATGGAATATCCGTAACGGGAAATCTCGTAATTGAACGACAACCCATTGAACGAACGATCGTCAAAAGCCACAGGCAGATTGCAGACCCAGAGCCGGTCGGTCAATTTTGGGGAATGCACCTTAGTGAAAAAAGCGTAATAGTTCACCTCGTTAGGGTTGTCAGACAACAGCACCCGGATGGTGGCCATGGTGTCATCCAGCAAATCCGACGACTGGTCGAAGCCGATGGAGTCCAAGTCGAACGTTTTCGGGATGTAGGTCTCGGCCGTGTAGGTCTGCCCGTCATACTCTACCGTGAGTGTGTAGTGAGTTTGTTCCTTTCCCAGCACATTATTGCCCATAAAGGCCATATAGTACGGGGCTTCCGGGGAGATCCGCCACTGGAGCTCTTCTTTTTCCCCTGTTTCTGAAGTGACGAAAACCCTTGCCTGTGAACCGTTCACCAGCACATCGTTCATCAATGTTCCCAAGTTGATTTCCGAAAAATAGGGAATGCTTTTCGAGAGCATGACCATGGCGGGCGAGCCAGTCTCTATCGTGCCCTCGATTACCAATTTTGGCTGATAGTCAGGCAATTTCATGTCAATCTCCCGCTGACATCCAAGCATCAGCAGGCAGAGTGCCAAAATAATCAATGCATAGCGCTTTTTCATTATAGGTCCAGCTCTCGGAAAACGGCTGCGAAAATACAAAAAAATTGTATTTTTGCAATTCCATTTTTACATGGTGGAGGTTGATTCTATTCCAAGAAGCAGAAAATAATCATGTTTTACCAGAATGTCATAGAGCCTTATATCCGTCAAACGGAGCAGAACCCCGACCAGACGGTGGCGAGAATTGGCGGCCAGGTCTATTCCTATGCGCAATTGGCTCAGCGCATCGCCCCGATCATGAACGAGTTGGACGCCTTGAGCATCGACAGGGCGGGGATCGTGATGAAACAGGATCTGACAGCCTGCGCAGCACTGCTGGCATGCCTGTTCAGCGGCATCGTAGCTGTTCCCCTGCCCGAGGCAATCACTGAAGACCAACGCAATGCGGTTGCCCGCGAGCTCCATCTGCCGCAAGTGCTTACCGTGGAGCGTATGCACTATTACTACCGTATGACCTTCGAGGACGCGCTCTGCCGCATCGACAACGGGCTCTATCACTTTGAAGACAATCAGCTCATGAGTATCATTTGTCATTTTGACAACCACGGCACGCCCTCATTCGACAATCTATTCGCCGACAATTTCCTGAAACAGAAAAAGTTCTCCTTGTCCCCTGTGTTCCAACTGTTATTACCCGAATTCCCTGACATATGTTCCATCTTCTAAACAAGAATCTCAACATACAAGTGTTTTTGTTAGTGGTGCTGGCCGCATGGTCCGCATGGCTCATCTTCACACAAATGACCCTGCTGCCTTTGGAAGGCTCCATGCTGATGTTCCAGCGTTTGGAATCCTTGTGGGTATCGCACGACCTCATCGTCCGCATTCTCCTTGTTTTTCTTGTGCTGGCCATGACCATGGGCGTTATACGGCAGTGCTCCGTCAACCATTTTTACGAAAACACGACCTATATGCCGGGCATTTTCTTTCTTTTGATGCTCAATTGCGGGAAATTCCTGCATTATTTCTCCCCCGCCCTGCTGACTGTCTTCTTTATCGCCCTGATTCTGCTGATGTACACCCCCAACGAGTCCTCCGCAAACCTGAAAAACCGCATCTTCACCTTCGGGCTGGCCATTGCCATCGCCACTTTGCTGGACATCAATGCTTTCGGCATTGTCTTGTTTCTCCTCCTGATGATTTCCATCAACAACGTGACTTCCATAAAAGACAATATCATCCTGTTTTCCGGGCTTCTCTTCCCATACATATACGCCTTTGCCCTCTCCTATATCATCGGCACCTCGACCGAGTTCATACAGTCGTGGCGTGATTTGTCCGTTTTCGTGCCCATCAAGCAATTCACCCAATTGCGGATCATTGAATACGTGGCGATGGCGTTCTTTTTCCTGACCATCATCATCCTGGCGGTTCGTGACAAGCGCTACTTGGACAACAAGCTGATCATCATCCGGCAGGCATTCACCAACAACCACCTCCTGCTATTTTCCATGCTGATTTTCCTTTGGCTAGGAAATGTGGCACTCCCGATCGCCCTTGTCTACCTCATTCTGCCAGCCTCTGTCTGTATGGCCGTTGCCGCAATTCCCAAGCGGCGCTGCATCATCGTGGACATCCTGGTGGTGGCATTATGCGTACTCCTATGGCTTTAAAACCGCATTTCTCCTCCTCCCCGACGATAGAATGTGGCTGCGACGAAGTGGGGCGCGGCTGTCTTGCCGGTCCTGTCTGCGCCGCCGCCGTCATCTTTCCATACGACTACACCAACGAGGAAATCAATGATTCCAAGCAACTTACGGAGCACAAACGGAATCTGCTCCGGCAAATCATCGAACGCGACGCTTTGGCCTACGCTGTCGCGGAAGTGTCGGAGGCGGAGATCGACAAGATGAACATCCTGAATGCTTCCATCCAATGCATGAACCTGGCTGTCGGGCAACTCACGGTGAAGCCGGAGCTCATCTTGGTCGACGGCAATCGTTTCCGCGACCGATGGGGTATCCCTTACCGCTGCATCGTGAAAGGCGACGCCACCTACCTCTCCATCGCCGCCGCTTCCATCTTGGCCAAGACCTACCGCGACGATCTCATGAGTCGTCTGGCCACCGAATTCCCCGCCTATGACTGGGAACACAACAAGGGCTACCCCACCCCTAAACATATCGCAGCCGTAAACCAACACGGGCTAACACCCTATCACCGGAGAAGTTTCCACCTCAAGAACCAGCTGTCCCTGGACTTTTAAGTATTCTTTCATCCAGTTTTTTTTACATTGCAGTGTAATGTTTTTCGTTATTTTTCGTCTTATGAGTATTGATATCAAATGCTGACTGAGAAAGAGACTGAAATCATCGAAGGGTGTCGGAATGGCGACAGAGAGTGTCAGAAGTGTCTGTATCTCACCTACGGACCACTGATCAAAGGTATCTGTGTGCGTTATACCGATGACATGCAAGAAGCGGAAGATTACTTCCATGACATCTTCGTCTTCATACTGACCCGTTTCGAGTATTTCAACAACATCACTTCCCTTGGCGGGTGGATTCGGACGATTACTATCAACAAATGTATCGACTTTCTGCGCCACAAGAAGCTGAAAAACGCCATCCCGATGAGCAGTCTCGAATGTGATTTCAACGATGCGAGCGTGCATGACTATGACGGCATCCCGATGGGCGAATTGCAATCGTTCATCGCTCAACTTCCTGAGAACCAGCGCACCGCATTCAACCTCTACGTCATTGACGGTGTCAAGCAAGAACAGATTGCCAAGATGATGCAAATGACGCAGAACAACATCAGCACCCTGATTTCACGCGCACGGGCAACTTTGCGCAAACGAATCAACGAATACTGGAATAAAGAAGAGAAAAACGAACAACAAATATGAAAAACAACCCGATAGATGAACTCCGGAACATGAAGGTTCCCGTTTCCGAACAGGAATGGGAATCCATTGTTCATGACAAGCAATATGTGAAGAAATTCGGGCGGAAGCCGGGATTGTCACCCAAAGGCCGTGCCGCGCTGTTTGCCGGGGCCGCCGCCGTGCTGCTCACCATCCCCGTTTTATTCAGCATCCTGTCGCACAAAACGACAGACACCGCGCAAGACAAACGACCGGAAGTCCAGACTGTTGCTCCGCAGCCGGAAACCGTAAACGAGTTATCCCGAACCGTTTCGCCAGTGACGACAACCGCCACCACATCACCCAAGTCGGAAGTGACCCCCAAAGCCCTTCCGTCCGCAAGCAGCACTGTCTCAAACTCCGCCGTTCACGAGCAATCCACCTTGGCTGCAGTGACGGAAGCCAGAATCCCCTCCAACAATCCTGCAGCCCAGAAGGCCAACCCAGCAGTCTCCACCTCCACCCCACCACCCGCAAAGAGCATCACCGCCACACCCAAGACGATGCCGGCCGAACCCGTTTCTGCTAAACACGAGAGCCATAAAAGCATCTCGGACAACCCGCATACCGTAATCGCCGAAGAGAACCAGCCGGCAGTGGAGAAGAGTCAAGATGAAACAATAGCGGATGCTGATGAATTCTTCATTCCCTCCGCCTTCACGCCCAATGGTGACGGGCTGAACGATCTCTTCATGGTCAAGGCTAATTTCACACCGCGTACTTTTGAGATGAACATTTTTAACCGGAAAGGTGAGCTGCTCTTCCATTCCCAAGACATGGATATGGGCTGGGACGGACAGTTACACGGGCAAACGCTGCCTAGCGGCGTATATGTCTGCATCATCAAATACACCGACGAACAAGGAATCTCCCATAAAACACAAGGACAAGTATTGATACTACCGTGATGAGCCCCGTAAACCGCAGTATTCCACCCAAAATTCAACCGATAGAACCATTCTCCCTGCCGAAGCCTCGACGCTCGACGCTGGCCAACGGCATACCTGTTTTCTACTTCGACAACCCCAACTCCGACCTGATACACATCCTGTTACAATTACATACAGGCTCCTTGTACCAGCCGAAGAAACATCTCTGCAACTTCTCCTACTCCTTGTTGAAAGAGAGTTCCCCGAAATATTCCCCGGAGGAAATTTCCGAGAAGATGGACTATTACGGAACAAATGTGAATGTGACTGTCGGGATGGACAGTGTGCAGATCATGATTTCCGTACCCAGGAACAATCTCGGTCAAATCCTTCCCGACATTGCCGGATTTCTGATTTCCCCGTCCTACAGAGAGAGGAGTCTGAGTATCCTTCAGGACAAAGAGGTGAAAAATCTGGCATACAATGAGCAGAAGACAGACTATTGTGCTTACAGGATTTTATGGCGCGAGATGCTGGGGGACATCTTCCCCGCCGTCTCCGAATTCGCCACCAGCGCCTCTATCCAGTCCGTGACCACACAGGAGCTGGAAAAATTCCACCATCAAAGTTTCTGTGCTGAAAACCTGACCGTTTTCGTCACTGGGAATCTGGACAAGACATCCGAGAATCAGATTGAATCCATCTGGCAGTCTGTCCCCAACGGGGTTCCCGCCGCAGAACTCCCCTGCATTCCAGCGCCGACGCATCCCGGTGAACTTTTCCACCAGCCCATGGACGGCCGTATGCAGTCCTCCATCGTGCTATGCTCCTTGTCCATGAGCTTCAACGATCCGGAGCGCACCGCCTTTTCCGTTCTCAACACCTTGACCGGCGGCTATTTCAGTTCCCGGCTGATGCAGAATCTTCGCGAACGACAGGGACTGACTTACGGGATATACTCTTCCAGCACCTATTTTGGCAGACAGTCCGTGTTTGCCATCAGCAGTGAAGTCAATGCCGACAGTACCCGCCATGCTATTGACTCTTGTTTCGAGGAGTTGCAACGACTTCAGAACGAACCAGTTGGCGAGGAAGAGCTTAACATGGTGAAAAACTACATGGCCGGTCTTCAGCTACGCGCGGCAGACACCATGGTAAACGCCATGCAGAAATTCGCATATTGGCGGCGCTTCGGCTTGGACGAGACGGAAATGTTCCGTTATCTCAGTGAAATCAAAACGGTGACACCCGAAGTCATTTTATCTCTGGCAAAAAAACATTTTCCATATAATAAATTCACCCGAATCATCGTTGGAAATTATTCTTAAATCACAATGGATAATATAAAAAAAAGTGTCACAGCAGGGTTGCTGATGGTCTTCGCCATCAGCGCTTTCGCATGGAACCCACCGAAGATGCAATGCATCAAGCTGTTACAAAACAATCAACGTATCAGGATAGCTTGGAGTTGTGACGATTGTCTTCACTACAAAGTTTATTATTTCTACATCAACGGCGTTCTCTCCGACAGTCTGCATGGTTACATCAGCAGCACGCAGAACTATGACCTATGTTCCTACGGCTCGAAAGAGATCAACATTCCCGCATCCGACAATTACGACTGCTATATGATTGCCGTTGACTCCAGCGACAACCAATACGTCTCCGACACCATCCACTCCATAAGCCTAACTGTCGAGCCACAGGCCGACAGCACTCTGGCGTACCTCGAATGGCAGTCGCCGACCTCTGTATTGGACAACTCCTGGGGCAGCACTTTCGACATCTACAAAAAACGGGCCTTTGAAGACGATTTTCCACCACAGCCTTTCGCCTCCGTACCCAACACTCAGCTCAACTACACCGACACCTCTGATGTGTGCGACAACACCATCTCCTACCAGGTCAGCATCACCAATTTCTATGGGGGGAACGAACAATGTCCTTTTATGACGACCATTGCATCTGTCCATCTCAAAGACAGTGCCAGCCCTGCCCCTCCTGTGCTTGACAGCGTGACGGTCACCCCCGACAATCAGGTGATGCTCGGATTCCACGAGACCGAACCCTACATGATGGCCTACATCATCTATTACATAAACCCAAACGGCACCATCCCCTTAGACACCGTCTATGGACAAACTTTCTGGATTGACCCTGTCATAGATCCCACTTTCGACTCCCGTTTTTACCGGATTGCCACCATGGATTCTTGTGGTAATGTCTCCGCCATGACAACCGACAAACAGGGCAATATGGGATTAAACTTGACTTCGACCGATGCCTGCCATAAAACCGCTTCCATTCAGTGGACCACCTACACCAACCTGATTAACGACATCCACCATTTTGAAGTGATGCTCAGCAATGACATGGGACAGACTTGGACAAACCTGGGGTCAGTCACCGGGCAAAACTTCCAGATTGAAGGTTTGGAATACAACCATGACTATGTGGCGTATGTGAGGGTAGTTAACAATGGCGGAACCATCACATCCAGTTCCAATCGCATCAGCATACATCTTTCGTCTGAGGAATCGGAAGATTTCACCTACATCCGCTCTGTCTCTGTCATTGACAACCAGTTCATTCGCATCAATGTGCTGACCAGTGGCGACACCTTGCCGTTTGAAACCATCACCCTTCAACGTAGTGAAAACGGGGTCAGTTTCGAGAATTTCACCACATTCAACCACCAGCCCGGGACATCCAACTACGTTTTTTACGACAGCCTTGCCGATTTTGAACGAAACATGTACTATTACAGAACCTTCGTGATAAACCACTGCCATACAGACGCGGGGTATTCGAACATTTCCCACAACATTCTGCTGACAGGGGAGAACAATGCGCAAACCAATCTTCTCTCGTGGCATGGTTACGACAATTGGGACGGCAACGTTGCCGATTACTTTGTGATGCGGAAAGTGGAAAACGAGGATCTGTTCAACACCATTGCCGATGTCGTCCCCTCCACAATAAACAACTTTTCGGATGACATTTCGATGCTATACGAGTCCGGATCCAAGTTCATCTACTATATTGAGGCAAAAGAGAGCCCCAACCATTATGGGCTGGAGGAGACCAGTTTGTCGAACCGAATCACCGTCATACAGCCGCCCACTTTGCACATTCCCAACGCATTCCGACCTACTGGCGCCAGCAACAACGTTTTCAGACCGACGAATTCTTTTGTGACCCTTGACCATTACAAGTTCTCCATATTCACACGCACAGGCGAGTGCATTTTCATGACCACCAATCCTCAAGAAGGTTGGGACGGGCGAATCAACGGCGTGGTGGCTCCGATGAATGTATATGTTTATTACATTGAATACCAAGTACCTGATGGCACCATAATGGAACGCACGGGCACTGTCACCCTGATCCGATAGTTGTTTTTTCGATTATATCGGCCATGAAATTATCGAAAACCCCTAGAACCCCGCTGAAGGAAAGACCTTTCCCCGACTATACCCACACGGAGGAAACGCTTAACGCGGTAAGCCATGCCTTCGGGGTAATTTGTGCCGCTGTCATGATGTGGATGGCCGCTGACGCCTCGCTTCGTCTTGCATCGCCAACCGCCCTCACATGCAGTATCATCTACATCGGATGCCTGATGCTGACATTTTTAGTCTCCTGTATTTATCATGGTCTTCCGAAAGGGATGCCCAAGCAGGTGATGCGTGTACTAGACCATTGCACTATTTTTCTAACCATAGCGGGCACCTATACCCCCATCATGATGTTAGGGGTCTTGCAGGTCAACCCTGCCATGGCGTGGTCTATCCTGCTTGTGGAGTGGGTCTCTGCCGTTATCGGAATAGTGCTCAACGCCATTGACCTCAAGAAGTTTTCCACCTTTTCGATGATATGCTATCTGGCCATGGGCTGGTGCGTCATCATCAGCCTGCGCGACACCGTCATCACCATGACCTGGCCGGGATTCGCCTATATACTTGGAGGAGGAGTGGCTTACACCATCGGGGCGGTACTCTACGTTATCGGAAAAAAGAAACCGTACCGGCATTTTGTGTTCCACCTGTTTGTGCTGTTGGCCGCCATCATTCAGTTCGCAGGCATCTATCTCTATCTGTTGCGCTAAAATGCAGGGACGAGATACACATCGTCCCGACTGCATCAATCAAGCATCAACCGTCACCACACAGCGCACCTTTTTGAACGAAGGGAGCTGTTTGAATTGTCGGAGAATATCCCCCAACTGCTGTTTCTTGGAAGACAAGGAATGGTCGCGGGACATCTTGATCCAGAAATCCTGCAGGTAATAGTTCTGAATACGGGACACCAAGGGGGCGGCCGGCCCCATGACATTGCCCGCAAAAACCTCGCGAAGCATTCCCTGCAACTGTATCGCAGCAGCCAGAACCGTCTGTTCTTCAGGATGTTTCAACGTGACTTTCACCATTCTGGTGATGGGAGGAAGATGGAATTGCTGTCGTTCCGCAATCTGACTTTGGTACATCGCCGCGAAATTGTTAGATTCCACATATTTCAATGCGGGATGACTGGGCTGGAAGGTCTGGATGACCACCTTGCCGGGCACTTCTTTGCGCCCAGCACGTCCGCTCACCTGCGACAACAACTGAAAAGCACGCTCAAAAGCCCTGAAATCAGGGAATGAGATGAGCGCATCGGCGTTGAGAATACCGACCACGCTTACCCGGTCGAAATCCAGTCCTTTGGTCACCATCTGTGTTCCGACCAGTATATCGGTTTTTTGTTCCTCAAAGTCACTGATAATCTGTTGGTAACCGTTTTTGGAACGGGTGGTGTCAGTGTCCATGCGGGCAATGCGCGCCTCCGGGAAGATAGCTGCTAACGTATCTTCAACCTGCTCGGTGCCAAAGCCTTTCATCTCAATGTCAGTGCTGTGGCATGTCGGACACTCATGCGGAACCTCAATGGCATAGCCGCAATAATGGCATTTCAGCAGATTGGTTTTCTTATGATATGTCAACGTCACGTCACAATACTGGCATTTGGGCATCGACTCGCAGGTATGGCAGATCATGCGCACCGCATACCCCCGCCGATTGTGAAACAGGATAACCTGTTCTTTCCGCTCCAAGGCGGCTGACATTTGTTCTATCAAAAAGTTGGAGAAGAGTCCCTGCACTTCGTGCCGCTTGGTTGCCATATTCATGTTAACCGTATAAATGTCAGGGAGATGGCTTTCCGCATAGCGCTGCATCAACTCGACAAGGCCGAACTTCCGGAGTTGTACGTTAAAGTACGTCTCCAGCGAGGGGGTTGCTGTTCCAAGCAGCGTCTTCGCCCCATGAATCTGAGCAAGCATCACGGCGGCATCACGGGCGTGGTAGCGCGGGGCGGGATCTATCTGCTTATATGAACCATCGTGTTCTTCATCCACGATAATCAACCCCAAGTTCTTGTAGGGCAGCAACAAAGCAGAGCGTGCTCCAAGAATAAGTTGGTACTTGGAAGCCTCGTCGTCTTCGCCACCGCTCAGCACTCGGTTCCAAATCTCCACCCGCTCGTATTCGTTGAATCGAGAATGATACACCCCGACTTTTTCACCGAAAAATTTTCTTAATCGATTGACAATCTGCGTTGTAAGCGCTATTTCAGGTAACAAATAGAGCACCTGCCTGCCTTGCTTCAGCACCTCGTCAATCAACTTGATATAAATTTCCGTTTTTCCGCTTCCTGTCACACCGTGCAATAGCGTGACCGGGAAGGTTTCGAACTTTTGCTTGATCTCCTTATATGCAACATTCTGTGGATCAGAAAGATGAACTTCAGAAGCATTATCCAATGAATAATCCGCCAGACGGGAGACGGTCCGCTCTTCGGACTGAAGGATACCTTTTTTCAGCAACGTCTGCAAACTGCTTTGGTTGACATGCTCGGACTTCATCAGCTCTGACTTAGGGATGGTAGCGTCAAAATGGTAGCGACCGTCTTTTCGGGTGAGCATCATGAAACCCAACAGCGTATCCGCCTGCTGCGAAGTGTTGGCCTTCGCATTAAGCTTGTCAAGAAGAGCCATAAACGCCGCCTCGGTATCGTAGGGGGAGGCAATTTTTACAACTGACTCTTTTTTAGGCTTATATGGATTCCTAATCTCTTCGTCAGTAATGACGACATGCTTGTCCACCAACGATTTGATTATCGGCATCACCTTGGCAATCTGCAAGCATTTGCCGACCTCAGCCACCGTCATCGTATCCCGATGGATAAGCAGCTCCACTACATTCAACTCATAGGGAGTCAACACCGACACATCGCCATCGAAATCAGGATGAATCTTCACCTTTGTCTCGCTGGCGAGACGCAATGCGGAAGGCAACGCCGCAGCCATCACCTCTCCAACCGTACACATATAGTAGTCGGCCATCCACTTCCAAAGGCGATATTGGGCTTCTGAAATCACCGGCCGTTCGTCAATCACATCCAGTATATACTTGGCTGACACTTGTTTAGGCGCGTTTTCATGTACCCTTTCCACTATAGCCGCATACAGTTTGCTGTTGCCAAAAGGGACGATCACGCGCATTCCAAACGCAATCCTGCCGTTCAATGCCTGTGGCACGCGGTAGGTGAAGCGCGCCTCAATGGGCAACGGCAAAATCACATCGGCGAAGAAAGTCTGCATGTGCGAAATTAGTATAAACTGGGGACTATCTCGTTATCCTTGACCTCCAAGAACTGCACATTTACATTTTCGTAACCTCCTGTAAGAGATTTGTCGAATGAGAGTGGAAAGGCTATTGGACTGACTTTCACAAGGTCATGGTCAAAATGGTTGAGAATCAATTCCACAAAATAGCGGGTGATGTCATAACCCTGAAATGCGAAGTTTTCCAAAGTGGGCAACACCCCGTATTTCTGCGTGTAATTGAAAACAAACGTTTTCGTTTTCTCGGCATCATAATCAATATAATAGTCCGAGAAGAAATGGAGATTTAGTTTTGAATAATACTCAATATCGTAGGTTTTGGATTCCAGCCATGTTTTCGGAACCACAAAGGTCAGATTATCCGTCTTTTTACTATAAATCAGATTTCGGGAGATGACGAGGTTTTGAGCTGGATTGTCGTAAAAAGTAATGACGAATTGCGGGCGGTCATCCGTCAGACGAGCCACCACAGAAGAGGCATTGGGGATGATTTCAAAGGCAATGTGGTTGTTCCGGAAATAATTCCGATAGGCAATCATCTCTTTGTTGGCGGAGGTGGAATCGCCATAGATGATGATCGGGAAGGCGCCAGACTGCTGCGCCAAAAAGGCAATCATAGCAGGTCGGGCTTCCAAAGGCGGAATGAGCTTATAGACATACTCGTTGCCTTCAACAAAATCCTGCCGACTGGTAAAAGGGTTCACGATAGGAATCTGGTACTGGTTGGCGTACTCAGCCGCCACGGCGAAAAGCTTTCCGAAAAAAGGACCTATAATCAAATCCACGCCGGACATCAACTCTCTGTTTTCCATTATCTTGCGAAGCTTGGCTTCATTATTGGAAATATCACGCACTATAATGTCGAAAGTGACATTCTCGTTTTTACTCAGTTCTTCTATCGCCATCTGCGCGCCATTCCAAAAGCCCATCAGCTGATAAGAGCGGACCATGTCCATATCTTCGCTCTCTTTGACATAAGGCGCAGTGTAATTTTCTGATTCAAAGGGTATAAGATACAATATCTTGCACTCTTTAGCTTCAGTGCAAAAACACATCAGGCCAAATATCAAACATAATATATATCGTGCAATCTTTCCCATCGTTCTGAATTCTTAATTATGCATTCTTGATTAAATCCGTTCCAGAACCGTACGGCACAACGCTTCCATCTTGTCGTGGTAGCTATCCAAGAACTTACCCGTCACTCTGTTGGCAATAATGAGACAAACCGTGAGTGGGTGATGTCCCAGCAGACCGCCGAGCCCGTAAAGTGCGGAACATTCCATTTCCATATTGGTGATAGCGGTGTCTTGATACGCAAAGGTTTCGATCTTTTGGTTCAGTTCAGGGTATTTCAGTGCGGCGCGCACCTCCCTGCCCTGCGGACCGAAAAAGCCAGGGGCACTGACCGTTATACCTTTGGTCATATCAGACGCGACACGGTTGAGCAGTTCCTGTGAAGCGGGGGTGCAATAGGGATACGGCAGTATGCCGTTCCAACCGGTATGGCGCACGAACGCTTCCACAATATCCTCACGGATAAGGTTTTCGGTGTCGTAGAAACGCAGCATACCATCAATGCCCAAACCATAGGCGGAAGCCACGAAACTGCCGCACTCGATAGACGGGTTCAAGGCGCCGGAAGTGCCGACACGAACGAGGTTGAGAGCTCGATGCCCCTCCTTGACTGTGCGGGTGGACAGGTCGACATTGACGACGGCATCCAACTCGGTCATCACAATATCAATATTGTCGGTACCCATCCCCGTGGAAATCACGGAGATCCGTTTGCCCTGGAAAGTGCCCGTGTGGGTGATCAATTCACGGTTCTGCTTGCGCACCTCCACCGTGTCGAACATGTCGGAAATCATCTTCACACGGCCGGGGTCGCCAACCAGCACAACGTTGTCAGCCAATTCCTCGGGATGCAGATTGAGGTGGTAAATTGCCCCGTCACTTTGCAGTGGCAGCTCAGAAGCAGGGATCTGTCTATTCATAATCGTTCGCTTTATATGAAACGGCAAATGTACATAAATTTCAAATACAATCAAACAGAGGCATCAGCCATTTTCACATCCAATCCATTTCAAGTTCACTTCAAAGAAATGGTCGGGGATGGTATTCGGCACGAGTGTTCCAGCAGGAAGCTCCTCGGGGAGATACACAGCGCACATAGTATTCGCCACATGATACAAGTGCTTACGTTTATCTTCCGGTGTTCCCTCCCAAATGGCGGAAAGCACGCTCCATCGCACCGTTTCTGGATCGTAACCGTAATCATGCCACACTATCACCGACTTTTCGTCCTTCAACAGCCGAAAAGCCGTTTGCGTGTCATTGAGTACAGCTTCGGCATGATGGTCACCGTCAATGAACACCATATCATACTGATGAAGATGCGGCGTGAAGTCGAAGGTTTGGGAATTTCCCTGCAAATGCGTGACATTGTTCAGATCACGGGAGAACCTCGCATGTGCATCGGCATAGCGTGCGTCGCCCGTCAGTGCAATGATGTCTTCGCGGGAGAGATTCAAGGTAACGCACTGCGGCACCACGGCGGCCACATTGGCAACACTCTCACCCCGCCACGTCCCGATCTCAAAATACGTTTTGACATTCTGTCTGCGAGCGAGAGCCTTCAGCAGGGCTATGTCGATAGGCATGGTCGCTCCGGAAAGATAGGCGTATGGCGACACCGTCTCGGCGAAGTCCGGGAAAAGGGTATTCAAATGCAGCAGCGGAAGTCCGTCAGGCATCGCGTATTTCCGGCAGAAACGCTCCTTGCAGACCTCCTCATCATCCAACACATTATTGAGCAACCAGGGGTGACGCAAAACGAGTTTCAACGCTCTCAATCCTTTATGTATCTTATTCATAACCATCTATTTCAAATAATGATTTTTGATTTCCCGAATATATTGTTTGATTTCCGAGGGAGAAAGCCAAAAGTCCCGCATCCTGAAATGCGACTCTTTAAGGAAACAGACCAGCAGGAAAACCGCATTCATGCTGTAGGCGATAGCGGCGGTGATGGCAGCGCCCTGCGCAGCGTAACGGGGTATCAAGGTGAATCCGCACACCAGCGTGGCCACCAATCCGCACAATGCGGCAACAGTGTTCATGAAATAACGTCCGGAGCCAGAATAGTAGTGACCGAGAATCAGGAAAAGGCTGTAGAGCAACACCCCTGGCGCCAGAATACGGATGAGCGTGGCCATCAGCCCGAACTCAGATCCGAAAACGAACTGGTAAAACGAAGAGGGCAGCAAAACCAACACCACAACGGCAGGCAACGCCACCGCGAAACACAATTTCGCAAGATCCAATGTAAGCCGCTGGTTATAAGCCTTATCCGTACTATTGGAGATTCGGGCGTACTGCACTAACGCAATGCTGTTGGAAATAATCCACAACGACTCGGCCAGTGACACCGCATTGGAATAGACACCCACATTTCCCGCATCCACAAAAGCGTTCAGCAGATAATAGCTGAGTCTCAGATTGAAAAACTGCACGAAATGGCCTGTCTGATTAAGGAATCCATACTTGAAGAGGGCTTTCAGCGTCTCTTTGTACTCTCCAGCCGGGAAAAAGGCGAGCGCAGCATACTCTTGGCGCAGTTGGCAGACACCCAAGACAGAAGAGCTGATGTAGGCCAAATAAAGTCCGATGACATAACCATAGATATCACGACGGCCAAGCACCAGATAATAAACCAGCAAGGTGACCACTAAAACCAACGGCTGCAGTAACGTGTTGTAGTTGGCCTTTTTCACCTCCTCCTTACCTATCAGGAACCGGAAATTGATGCTGGCAAACGAGGAGAGGAAGGAAAGGACGGCGGTGTGAAGCGCAAGCGTCGTGTCCAACCCCATGTTGACCACCACCATGACCACGCCCATAAGTGCCGCAATGAGCAACGCCCAAAGCACCGAAGGCAGCCACAGTTTCGAAAAGGAATAGCGCGAGGTGAGGAAGACAAGGCTCGCGCCGCAGACGATTTCCGAGAAAATCAAAATGAAACTGATATTTGTCAGCACCAACGACTGCACACCCTTGCCGCTGTCGCCCAAGACTTGCGAGATGACGATTGCTATCGTCAGGTTAAGCAGAGCGACCACGATTTTCGTGCCAAAAGTATTAAGGATCTTTCCAAACATAGTTTCGATTGCGGCGGCAAAGGTACACAAATTACGAATACCCATATATTCGCGTTTCGCGAAAAAAGACTATCTTTGCCCGCTTAAAAAAGACTATATGCTGATTGTTCACATCCCTTCCTGGTTCCCCATTCCGGAAAAGCCGTTGAACGGCAATTTCATCTCCCGCCATATTGAATCGCTGGGCGACCGTGTGCAATCGGTCATCTTGCACCACGTCCATCCCGACTTCACTCCCGTTCTGCCCCAAAACGCCACCCTTTTCCCCGTGGAGATAAGCTCTGCGAACAAACTGAAACTTTTTAACGCATACAGTTCCGCTTTCGGACAGCTGATTAAAACTTACGGCCGACCCGACATTCTCCACCTGCACGTGGCGTTGCCGATGGGGCCGGTAGCGGTGAGGCTGAGCCGACAGTTCCGTATCCCTTTGGTTGTCAGCGAGCATTGGACGGGCTATCTGCCCATGAACCGGACGAAGCTGTCCCTGACAGAACGTTTGATGCTGCGTCATACGTTCCGTCACGCATCGCACATCACTGCCGTGTCGCAGAACCTGCTCGACAACATCGCCGCCACGGTGCCAGTTGCGGCAAAAAAGCCACAAACCGTGGTCGGAAACGTGGTAGACACCGCGGTTTTCTCTCTGAAGCCCATCCTACCGACACGATCGAAAAAGCAAATCCTTCATGTCTCCACCCTCGAGAACGACGCAAAGAACATCATGGGCATCCTGCACGCAGTGGATGCGTTGAAAAAGCGACGCGAAGATTTCGAGCTCAACATCGTCCATGACTTCCGCAACATCCTGGCGGAAACTTTTGTCCGGGAACGCGGCTTGGGATCCATAGTACACTTTTTGGGACGGAAATCCTCCGGCGAAATTGCCGAATTACTGCAACAATCCGACTTTTTCCTGCTGTTCTCCAACTACGAGAACCAGCCATGCGTATTGTTAGAGTCGTTCTGCACCGGCACTCCCGCCATCACCACCCCCGTGGGCGGCATTCTGGAAATCACCAATGAAAACAACGCCGTCATCGTCGCCCCGAAAGACGAATCTCAACTTGTTGAAAAACTTGATTATATGTTGGACAACAGCATGCAGTATAATACCGGAAACATCCGAAAACAGGCAGAAGAGATTTGTTCACCCGATGTCATCGGCAACAAGTGGACGGGAATTTACCGCAATGTCGTAGAGACGCAAAATTATGCGTCTTTGCCCTAAGAAACCTGCACCAGCTCCACCTTTTCGAAATTCTTCAGAATCGAAGTGATACCTTTGACGTTATCGTATCGTTTCATCCGTATCTCCAAGGTAACCAGCATCTTGCCATCATTTTCCTCTGCAGACTTATGCATTTCATAATTCAGCACCGTGATTTTTTCCTGACGAAGCTGATTCAGGATTTCCGCCATCACGGCGTAATCCTCCGCCAAAAAGGTAATCCGGCGTTCTTTTTGGGAAATATAAGGCAGATAAACATTGATCAGGCCTAAAGAAATCAGCACTATGGCAGTCGTGACCACGGCAATGACATACATGCCGTTTCCGCAGGCAAGTCCGATGGCGGCGGTAACCCAAAGGCCGGCGGCAGTCGTCAGGCCGCGCACCACCTGCTTCTGCAGGATGATGGTGCCCGCACCAATGAAACCAATACCCGTAACCACCTGAGAGGCAATTCGCGACGGATCGAAACTCACATGGTCACGATCCAACATGAAGTCGAAACCATACACCGAGATAATCATAAACAAACAGGACCCTAACGCCACGAGCAAGTGCGTCCTGACCCCCGCCTCCTTAGCATGGTACTCTCGCTCAAACCCAATGACAGAGCCCAAAAGCGTCGCCAGCAACAAGCGCACGATAAATACTTTCCATTCCATAACCACTACTTAAGACCTGGAAATTCAGGTGAATTGCGGTAATAATCAAAGTTCAGGCGCTCCGTACGCGGACTTTTCACCAAAGTGTCTTCGTTATGACCTGTGGTATTGTCCAACATCAAATCCACATAGGTGTAATTACGCGAAGCCAACAACCCTAACGCGGATTCGTTCTCAGAAATAAAATTGGTATATTCCAAATTATTTTGCACGATACTGCTATTGGGTGTCGCCACTTCTCTGTAAGTCAGATAGTTCTTGTCACCTGCCCAAACCGTAAGACGCAGACATTTATACGTGTCGGTATAGCGCGTGACATCCGGATTGGTTTCAATCGCTTGGACAATCGTAGTGAAAAATGTCTGTGGAATAAACGAGTTAAACGTGACATCCGCTGATGATGAGGCTCTGATATAATCCCCGTTGAGACGCTTTGTCACTTTTTTATGTTCTATTTCGCCCGTGTTATTGTTCACTTCGACATAAGAAAAAGTTAGAAAGACATCATACATGGCCGCATTATCCGCCTGGGAGAATTTCATTTTGTAGGGTTGGCTGAGCGTCATGTTCCAAGATTGAATCGGACGGATAATAGAGAAATCACCCACCATCAACGTCTCCGCATATACCTCATCCCCAGTAGTGTTGCGATGAATCACGAGTCGATATACCGACTCTTTATCCAACTGCCAGTCCGAGAAATAGAGCAGCTGCTTCGGATTGGGGAAATAGCCTTCCCCTTGCGGGACTGCCGTTGTGGTGTCCAGTACCGCACTGCGCACAATCTTGCCGTTACGATACTCTTCCAGCCGGACCTCTATCGAATCGACAGGATAATAAACATTGTCCCATTTCCCTGCCTCAGTGAGAGCATTCTGGTCTGTGATAAATCCACGGTAAATTTTGAAATAATGGATGTTATCTTGGGGATTAAGGATAGCATAGGAAATGGTAATATCCTTGTAGTCAGCTGTCAAGTCAATATCCTTGCATTGTGTGAGCAACAAGCTCGCAAATGCGCAGAACAATACTATTGCAGTTTTATTCTTCATCTTTATTCATTATAATCCGGAATCTCACGCAACCATTTGGTACCCATAACCTGGCCGTATTTGTTCACGCGGGTATTCCTGTAAAATTTCTCGTTTATGTAATATATAAGTCGGGCTGAAAGCATGTTATTATGATACTTGTGCGTTTCGGGCACAATCGTGTGAGCATTATCGTTCAGCACATATTCAAACTGCGCCACACGCACTGGCACCAATGAGTATTCATAGCGCAAGTTCAGATTCAAGTTCTTGTAAAGACGGATGCTGATATCGGCAACAACCGACCAGTCGCTCTTCTTATAGGTGCCGGAACGGGCATTGATCGTACGGGTGTAACCGTTATAGACTTCGTGGGCACGCACCAGGCGGCTCCAAGCGAAACCGAGTCCGAATGTGCAACCGGAATAACGCTCTTCATAATGCACCATCACGGGGATTTTCACATAGTCAAGAGATATGTTACACTTCGTCTTGTAATTAATTGGAATCGACCAATCCACGTCCTCAAACATGGCGGGACTGTAATTGTCCAAATTAAAATAGCCCGAGTCACAGCGTTTGACAGCACCTTCCATGGAATAGAGCATCTCTATGGAGAGCTGCCAGGTCTGCTTTCGGTTCACGGGAACCGTCAACCCAAGTCCACCGTTAAAGCCGACCTTATAGAAACCGTGCACATCATCGCCTTCAATCTGAGCGAAGTTGACACCGGCTATCACAGAACCAATAAAACGCTGTGCTACAATATCTTGTGTAACAAACACACAAAACAAGAGCCCCGTGAATATTCGTATGATACTGTTTTTCATTCTTCTCAAAAAATTGCGCTGCGAAAATACACTTTTTAATGGATAATGGAGAATTGATAATGGATAATTAATTGGTCTTACGTTGACGATGTGTGTGAACTGTGAGTTGTGCTAAGAAAATGGCATTAGTATAATTAGAAGGTCATGGGTCAAAAGCCAGTGGCCAGGTTATATTAGAATTAAAAACTTAGAGTTTATTCATAAGGAATCACTCACACAGATACGGTTCCCCCATTATCAATTATCAATTACCAATTACCAAACCGATTCCCAGTCTTCCGCATCCCTCACCGACTTATCACGCTGATATTCCAGCAGTTTCGCATACTTGAGGAAGCTGTTGTGGGCGACGGCGCGAGAGAGCACGTAGCCGTCAAGACCGCCGAGGATGCCGCCACGGAAGAAGTAGTTGCTGATGAAAGCCGCCAGACCGTGCAGAAACGGGGAAAACGCGTTGGCCTTTTTCCCTTGCAGATAGAGGATTTTCGCGCCGCGGGAGCTGTAGTTGCGCTCCGGCTTCGCGAAGAGACTGTCATAGTTTTTGTAGCGGTAGTGGATGATGTCGGCCTTTAGGCGTTGTGTGTTCTTTTCCGGCACGAAAGCGTGTTGCTTACGGTCGAGGAAGCGCAGCTTGTCCTTGCGATAGAGCCGTACGAGCCAGTCGGGGTACCAGTTGCAAGCCTTTACCCATCGTTCGCCGATGTAGTTGCGCCGACGGATAGCAAAACCGTCGTATGGAGTGTGCTCCAGATCTAACTGTTGGATAGCCGACACAAGTTCGTCAGTGAGCCGTTCGTCAGCATCGAGACTGAGCACCCAGTCATTCTGGGCGTGCTCCAGCGGCAAGTTCTTCTGCGGACCGTCGCCGATGTAGGGGTGGATGAACACGCGCGCCCCAGCTTTCTCGGCCAAGGCCACAGTATCGTCTTTGCTACAAGAGTCGGTGACGATGACCTCGTCGCACACGCGCTGCAGCGAGCGCACGCAGGCCTCGATGTTCTTCGATTCGTTCAGGGTGGTGATGATGCCGGTGATTTTCATATCGTATACTACGCTTGTATTTCCGGCGGCAAAAATACGATTTTTAGTGCTTGCTAAAAATTGTATCTTTGCCGCTGAAAATAAACATTCGAGATATGAAGAAAATCATCACATCTGTCTGTGCTTTGGCCATACTTACCCTCTTCGCAGTGGGCTGTACCAATTATGTAGAATGCACCTGCGCATACGACCTTGAAAACGAAGTCGTGGATTCCGTGCTGTGGAACGCGGCCGGACAACCCATCTACCTCAAGTCGGACCCTGTCCTTCCGCAGGAGAAAACCTACATCCGCGACACTGTCTCCGCCACAGGCGACTGCTCCTCACTGAATTACTATGACCCTGTCGGCATTGATTATCCCAACGTCGGACTCAGGCTCCACGCCATCGTGAACTGCTGGGAGAAATAGAGCCGCGGCTCTGTTGATTCTGCCTAAAACAGGTCTTATTCTGTGGTAAGATTATCGGGAACATCCGTATTTATTGATGAAATCCGTTGAATCCCTGCAAAAACAGCTTCGGCTGATCTCCTTGGAGAAAGCATACGACCAACAGGACTTGGAAAACTCCTTCCAAGCCTCTCTGCAGCACGGCCATCTCAACAGCAGTTGCTGGTTTCCAGTGCGATTGGGCAAGTCTTTCTACAATGCCTTGAACCAGTATGTCTTGGAAGTGGAATATACTGCCGGTTTTGCCGTCAGCCCTGACAGTGAGTTCGAGCCGGGCAAGTGCGTCTCTTTTTTCCACCGTGACAAAAGCGGGAAGCGTCCTGTGGAAACGATAGTCTCCGGCGCAACGGTACAGCGTGTGGAGGGACGTGTCATGCAGCTGGCGCTCGATGTCCCGGATACCGCATTTCAGTTGCGACGCATGGCAGAACATGACGATGTGGGCGTGCGTATCGCTTTCGACGACACCACTTACCAGGTGATGGAGGAGGCATTGCAGAAGGCTATAAGCATAGAGAATGAAAAGATGGTCCATTTGCGGGAGACGCTCATCGGCATGCAGGAGCCCACTTTCCGCACCTTGCCCCGGATGGTCTTCCCTCACCTCAACCCGAGCCAGAACGAGGCCGTGCAGCGCATCTTGGAGGCGCGCGAGGTGGCGGTGGTTCACGGTCCCCCCGGCACTGGCAAGACCACCACATTGGTGGAGGCCATCATCGAGACGGTGCGTCGTGAGCCGCAGGTATTGGTTTCTGCCCCAAGCAATGCCGCGGTGGATTGGATCTGCGAGAAACTCATCGAACGGGGGGTGCGTGTGGTACGCATCGGCAATCCTCTGCGCATCAGCCGCCCACTGATGGAACACACATACGAACGGCAGTATGCCGCCCATCCTGACTATCCAGAGTTGTGGGGTGTACGCAAGCTCATCCGCGACATCTATGCAGGGGAGGAGCCCTCAAGCCGGCGCGCCAACCGCCTGCGGCGTCTCCAGAAACGCCGTGACGAGTTGGAAGTGAAAATACACGAAGAGGTGTTGCAGGCGGCAGAGGTGATTGCCAGCACCCTCGTCGGCAGCGCCCACCGGCTGCTTGGGGGATACCGTTTCGGCACGCTTTTCATCGACGAGGCCACCCAATCCATAGAGGCTGCCTGCTGGGCCGCCATCCTGCGTGCCGATCGGGTGGTGTTCGCCGGCGACCACCAGCAACTTCCCCCTACCATCCAATGTCCGGAGGCGGCACGCGGCGGTCTGTCTGACACGCTGATGCAGAAGGTGGTGGTGTCCAAGCCCTCGTGTGTCACGCTGTTGGATACCCAATACCGGATGAACCGTCAGATCATGGGATTCTCCTCGCAGTGGTTCTACGAAGGACGGCTCAAGGCGGCGCCCGAGGTGGCCAACCGCACGCTTGCCGACTGGGACGCGCCGTTGGTGTGGCTGGACACGGCCGGCAGCCATTTTGCCGAGCATCTCAGTGCCTCGCAGAGCCGCTCCAACCACGACGAGGCCGTGTTGGTGATGCAAGTCCTCAAGGACTACATCCGGCAGACGGCCATTGATCCCGAGCTCTTCAAGACCACCACCTACGGGGTCATCTCCCCATACAAAGCCCAGGTAGCCCTGTTGCGCAAACTTGTGGGACGCAGCCGCACGCTGGCACCTATCCACAGCCACATCACCGTCAACACCGTGGACGGCTTCCAGGGGCAGGAGCGCGATGTCATCCTCATCAGTATGGTGCGCGACAACGAGCGCGGCGCCATCGGATTTCTCAAGGACCTGCGCCGGATGAACGTTGCCATCACGCGCGCCCGGATGAAGCTCATCATCGTGGGCAACAGCGCCACCCTTTGCCAAAACGACTTTTACGCGCAACTGTGGACGTATGTCAGCGAGAATGGGGTTATCTATTATCCCGGGAAATCCTGACGCTTGAAAAACTTCGCGTATCGCACCCGTTGTCCGTGACGAGGAAGCAATCAGGTTTATTCCTGAGCCGGTTCCTGTGTTTGGGCTTTGTTGTTCGTACAGCCGGCAAGCATCAAAAGCGTTAGAGTGGCTGCCCATACAAAGTTAAATTTCGCGATTTTCATTTTTTGATAGTTTTTTGTGGTGATTAAAAAAAGTCCGGGCGGACACATCTCACAGCGTCCGTCCGGGCTCATTCATCATTCATCATTCATCATTCATCATTGAGACACCCGTTCGATCTTCGCCCCCAGTGCGTTCAGTCGCTCCACGATGTGCTCATAGCCTCGGTCGATCTGCTCGACGTTCTGGATCACGCTCTTGCCTTCGGCGCTCATAGCCGCGATCAACAGCGCGATGCCGGCGCGGATGTCGGGGGAGGACATCTTGGTGGCCCTCAGCCGTTTCT
>Ga0310691_10000712_pt1 | contig 57891 bp, 42 predicted proteins | sample 176DNAGHGlowgp2_FD_203887 | JGI IMG/M metagenome (GOLD analysis project Ga0310691, IMG submission 203887) | Sheep rumen microbial communities from Palmerston North, Manawatu-Wanganui, New Zealand - 1766 DNA GHGlow gp2 (v2) (version 2) | ecosystem: Host-associated > Mammals > Digestive system >... | reverse complement strand
AAGACCCTTGGCACCTGCAGTGACAGTTACTGTTGCAGTATAAACAGCCTTTGAATATGTAACTCCTGCTTCATTTCCGGTTACCTCGGCAATAGTATACTCATAGGTTCCTGCCTGGCTGTAGGACATCTCGCTGAATACTACATCACCGTTTGCATCATTCTTCTGTGTTTCTACAACACCACTATTATCACTAAGTGAAAATGCGAAATCATTCCCCTTAAGGGTTATAGCATTATTCTTGTCATCTACATATGTCTTCTTTGCCTTAAGGCTGACCTTTACAGGTGCGTAGGCATCAACCATAACGATGGTGCTGTTCCCGATCTCATTATTATCCTTGTCGTAAACCTTACCGTCTTTGAGCGTGAATACGATGTCGCTTGCAACTGTAAAGCCGTTTCCGTCAGGTGCAGTAACCTCATGAAGCGTATAGGTTCCGTTCGGAAGATCCTTTACTGTAGTCGGAGTAGTTCCGGAAACCCACTTCAGCTCTGTTCCGTCTGCCGTCGTCTTAAGCTCTGCATTTGTTCCTGTCGTAACATCCGCAACCTTAAATGAGACTGCATTTTTGCTCTCGTCAACACCTGTCAGTGTAAGAGTTGCGCCCTGAAGCTCTGCTCCGTCCTTTGTTCCTGCCTTCTTGCTGATAACTACAGTGGTTTTTGCAGGTTCTGCAGCCTTTGTATTTGTAAAGACTGGACTTAATGGCCAGGGAGCAATTCCCAGCTTGTATGCCACACTGCTCTTAAGACCATCTGCCTCTTCAGTAATGGTTACCACTGCAGTATATGTAGCCTCTGAGTATGTAACTCCCGTTTCATTTCCGGCCACCTCGGTAATGGAATACTCGTAGGTTCCTGCCTGGCTGTAGGATTTCTCGCTGAATACTACATCACCGTTTGCATCATTCTTCTTTGTTTCATTTACGCCGTTTCCACTAAGTGTGAATTCGAAATCATCTCCGTTAAGTGTTACAGCGCTGCCCTTATCATCTACATATGACTTCTTAGCTGCAAGGCTGACCTTTACAGGCGCATAATCATCAACCATAACAATGGTCTTGCTGCCGATCTCATTGTTATCCTTGTCGTATACCTTACCGTCATATACAATGAATATTATATCGCTGGTAACAGTAAATCCGGAAGCCGGAGCTGATTCATGAAGTGTATATTTTCCATTAGGAAGATTCTTAACTGTTGTAGCTGTAGATCCGGATACAAACTGAAGTGCTGTTGCAGTCGAGGATGCCGTAACAGCTGCGCCAGTTCCAAAAACCACTTCATTTACATCAAAAGTAACGTCTCCGCCGGAATAGTTATCATCTTTTGTTCCGGCGCTGCCGGTTAATGTAAGTGTCGCGCCCGCCAGCTCAGGACCTGCAACAGATTTCTTGCTGATAGTTACATCTGCTTTTTTCTCAACAGGTGCAGTATATTTATTAGTTACAGTTACCTTTGCCTGCGTCGTAGCAGATACTTCTGCCTTCAGATCTGCTGCAGCAGTAATAAGCTCAAAATTATCAGGAATGTCTTTTTCCGATACGGTAATCTCAGCACCCGGTACAAGTTCTGAAAGAGTCAGCGTTTCATCCGCTTTGATCTTCACAGTCGCCTTGTTTGCAACAAACTTCACCTTCTCACTTTCCGATTTGCCGGAACGGAGTGCCGGATATTCACCGTTAAGCGGATGTGCGGTATTTGTACTTTTCAGTTCCAGTGTAAATTCTTTATCAGAAGGTGCTGTATCTCCGGTAACCTTCTTAGTAACGGAGAATGAAGCCTTAAGGGTTTCATTTTTGAAGGTTCTTCCGGTAGTATCCAGTTCCTCTGACAGAGTCTTCGTACTTTCATCAAACTTACCATAATACTTCACGCCACCGGGGATCTTAACCACACCACCGTCTGTATTGACCAAAGTCACATTAAACGAAGCATATATCTCTTTCTTACTATCCAGCTTATAAACATCTGTATTGCTGTCAGCATTACCGATCTCGGTAATACGATAGATATTATCTCCATCCTCTGCTGACGGTTCAAAAACAATATTTCTTCCCAGATTTTCTTCAACCAGATCCTCTGTTTTATCAGTAGGCTTTCCTTCATCGTCAAGGATTTCACGCTGAATAGCAACAAATCCCTTCTCTGAATCATAGTGCTCAATCAGGAAACGGAACTTTTGTCCGTTTGTGGGTGCTTTTCCATCTACGGTTTTGAACACCTGAAGTCGTGCAGCTGATGAGGGTTTAAGACCCTGATATACAAAGTGAAACTCTCCGTGAGTACCCAGGTTGGTGTGACCTGCATTAATTACCCAACCACAGGATGTTCCACCGGCATTCAGAGATGCTCCGGTGTTCGGATTCATAAATACACCACCGGCATTTTTCAAATCAATTTCTGTGATCTTGTCACTGGCAAAATTCCAAATAACCTGCTGTGCAACGATGTCGGCCTTTGTATTCTTTTCATTCGGGTATGTACTTATTCTATTATCTGTATCTGTATCAACACCGTTAACAACTATTTTTCCTACTTCAACCTTACCTACTGTATCTCTAAAATTAAATACAATTAACTGATTTCTCTTCTTTGTGATCCTTACATTAGCTTCACCTGCTATAGCAGTTAAGTATTTATCTGCCTCGATATAAATCGTTGCATTATCATCCATTCCGGTAGTATCGATAATAAGATCACTGCCTGACATGCTCGGATTAATAGTTGCAGGCTGTTCGATCATATCCTTTGATATAATCTGCATATGCTCGATCATACTATCAATTCTTGAATTTATTTCCGTTTTGCTCATATCAACATATGCAGGAAGCGCATTGCTTGAAAAGATTCTTCCCTCGGAATTATTTTCAAGATTATGGTACTCTTTAGGCGTAATGATAATAGGCGTCGGGAAAGTAAGCTGTCCCAGTTTGAACTGCGTTCCTTCAGCCAGTTCACCTATCAGGAAAGTACCGGGAACTCTCTTTGTTCCGTCGCCTGAAAGGTCGGGTTCAACATTATCTGCAGGTGCATAATACTTTACAGCCATGTTTGTCTCGCTATGCCCAACCTGAGACATTGTAGCTGTGGTTATTCCATAATTTATTGAGTCACCAAGCACAGTAAAAAGATCATACTGTTTTGCCGCAGTATTCTTTTTCAAGTATACTTTTTGCTGGTTGTATACAATCTCGGCATCATTATCCGTATCTTTATCCAAATTCGGATCAACGGAAACATCATAACCTTTAATATTTGATACTACCGCTATCTCATTCTTACTTCCCGGATTCTCCGAGGCAGCAATTGCAGTATTAATATTGACATCATCCTGTGTTGCTTTTAAAATTTCAACCGTAACCGGGCTCCAATTACCGGTATACTTCTCATTCTTTGGATTTCCGTTTCCGTCTGTCCATTCACCCTTTTTTGATGTCGTTCCATTTTTAATTTTTATGATGTAAGGATTCTGTGTACCGTCAATAACGATTTTACGATAGTAATAAGACTTCTCTCCGGATTTATGCTGAGCAGTAACTAATACATAGATATTGTCTTCTTCAGTAATAGGTGGCATCCCTTCATCAAACTGAAACGCCAATTCATATGCCTGCTCTCCCCGATACAGGTTTATAGTAGATTTAGTCGCACCATTTGTGACACTGTCATCTCTGAAAAGATAACCATCTATGGAATCATTTTGATTTACCAGGTTATCATAAGATGCCCCTTTCCAAATCATATCTTGAAAGTCTGGTTTGTCACCATAATACAAGCGTACCTTAATGGTGTGTTTTTCCGGATCATAAAAACCATCCTCGTTCTCATGCCATTCAGCCCATCCGGACATTTCATGATTTGTATTGTTATAATAATATCTGGTGTATTGATCATAACTCTTCTTCCACCATCTGGTGATCTTTACAGTATATGAGGCCTGATCGAGACTATCACCATCTATCGAGCAAAATCCGTAACCTACCATGTTCCCATTTGCATCATAATAGGTTGCTACAACATGATAGTTCTGCGGCACCCCGTCAACCGATCCGGTATTTACAAGTGCCGGATCCGGCGCCTGAGGGTTTTGATAGAAATCAAAGAAATTAATCTCCACCTCATACCCGTTATCACCGGTCATAGGTGCAGCGTCCACCTCAGACGATCCACCTACAACTACAAGCGAAAGCATCATTAAAAAAGCCATAAAGGCTGCTAAAATCCGCTTCCATCTCTGATCCACTCTTCTTCTCTCTCTCTTCTCAGCCATAATATCCCTCCATTTTTCTTATGGTTTCTGCTGATTTTACCTCGGGTTACAATTCTCTCTCTATATATCCTATCCCCTTAAAAATGCAAAGCGGCAGAAAATGCCAGATCAATGCGAACTTAAGGACAGTTTCTGCCAACTAAAGGTGTCTCTAAAATGTCGTCTCTAAAAATGCGCAAAGTATCCCCATACCCAATACATAACATTACCAAAACTATATCAAATTCGTCATGATAAAACAATAATAAACAAAGAGTTCACCGTTTTTTCAACATTTTTCACAAGTCTGACGGATATATTTGCAATTTCTCCGGTTTTCGGGCATTTTCCGGGTTTCTACTATATCCTTGACTGCTGTTTTATGAGTCCTCAAGATATAGTTGCGAGCCGATTATCGGGCACACAAAAAGGCAGGTTTTCTTTACCTGTCTTTTTGTGCAGAGTGACAATAGAAGTGACTCAATCTGTTTGTTGCTCAAAATGAGCAAGTTTTTCAGAAAGCATTTGGATTATCTCGTCTTTTCGTTCCAGTTCTTCGTTTATTTGTTCCAGTTCTTCGTTTTTTCGTGCCAGTTCCTCATCCTTTTCTTCCAGAGCATCAAGATATTCATCTATGTCCAATTGTATTGAGTGATCCCGCATATCCTTTATCACCTCCCATACCTCACTGTACCTTTTATACAGATGCTCCATAAGCTGCCGGGTGGCGGCTAGCAGTGCGCCTCTGTCCCTGTCGGTAATTTCACCTGCCAGATAAGCCTGCTCGATTGTCTTGATTATATCATTGTTGTATAGATCGAGCAACTTCATTATTTTCTCGGGAGATCTTTTTCTTTGAAGGGATCTGCGTAATCTGAGAAGCCTGAATGGTAGCAGTATCACCATACTTTGCTCCTTTATCTCCTTCACCGTCTTCTCCTGGAAATGAATAACCGGAATGTGGTGTTCGAAAACACCTTCATCTCCGAAATGTATCCGTACTATCTGTTCATCAGGAACATTTCCGGTACTGTCCAAATATATTACCGTCTGACGGGGATAATGCACATCATAGCTCATCACCCCGGTATCCGGATTCGGAATCTCCGTCGCTGTTCGCAGCGCATGTGCAAAACCATATTCAAGGACACGCAAGACAATGGATTCCTCCGTCATCTGAACTTCAAAATGAACCGCATCCCTGTCGTTAATGGTAACAATCGTGTCTGCCAAGATTTTCTTTAGTTTTTCATTTTCAAACTCCGTCCAGTTATAGCGGAGACTGCTGTTTTCCGGATAATCCGTACCAAAAATACCATTAATGAACCGAATTATTGCTTTTGCTGATAACGTCAACAGACGTTTGAACATGCGATCATAGATATCATTTGGATAAGAGTTATCCGCTAAATTGGATTTCTCAGTCAAAATAACACCCCTCTTTCTTGGAATCAGTATTATTTCGACGGCCGCCGAGAAGTGTATTCATTATGCGGAAATCAACAGAAGAAATCAACCCCTGTAGAAAAAAGTGGAAAACTCAGGCAACATATGGTTGACCAATAGATTGTGGTGTAAAAAGGAAACATACTAGGCATTGTGGTTGACCATAATGATTGGTCAACATAAATTCATTTCAGTTTACATAAGCCGGTTTTTTTGTGAAATATCCACAGTGATTTTTGTACAAACAGCCGGTTACAAAACGTGGATTTTCCAGTAATAGCCTAAGAAATATAGCCTACTATATGCCCGATACGGAGTGGACAAGGGCGGAGGAGAGAACGCATTTTCAGTATCAGGGGTGGCATTGGACAAATCTGCCCGAGCAATTAGTTTACATAAGTCGGGATGGCCTTGTTTTTTATCATAACTTATCATAACTTATCATAACTTTTATCTGAATTCGACGAGAATGGTACAAGTGCGCTACCACATCGTCACGCAAGAATTTCGTTGCGGCTAAGGAAACTTTTATTTCTGCGGTAATTATAGTCCGTACAGGTATTCTATAGCCTTGAAATGCTGGATTTGACTAAGGGATAGGGCGATTCGCTGGCATTCATTGCCGCCACTGGAATTCCGGAGGCTTGAATTGCTTAATTTGACTAAGGGATAGGGCGATTCGCTGGCATTCTTTGCCGCCATTGGAATTCCAGGGGCTTCAACTTTGCCGCCACAGGAATTCTTCAACTTTGGCGACACAGGAACGCAGGCGACGCCGAAGATTCAGGCCACACAGGAACGCGAGCCACAACGATATGCAGACAAAAAAAGGACGGGTCTGCATGTAACATCAGCCCCGTCCCCGTTTCACTTATCCATCTGTCTACTTTTCATAGCTTACTGTATATGTCTGCATACCCTCAGGGAATTGCCAGGTTGTTATGAGGCGGTCAGCAGCAGCATCGCTGCCGGACCGGTGCAATCCACAAAGATTGGCATCACCCGGTTTCCATCTCATATGCAACCCTGTAAGAACCATTTTCTTCCTTTGACAGCCATTCTTTGATCATTCGTTCGGCCACACCTTCACAGTCCTCTTTCTCCGCTCCCGTCAGAAGTACGAAGAAACTTCCGGAGTAACGGCTCACAACATCATTTTTCTTAAGGCCGGTTATGAGCCTCTCTTCGAAGGAATCCAGCGTGTCATCCGGCACATCCTTTCCGTCACTGTTCTCAATGGTGAAACGCAGGAAACCAAAGCCCGAGGATGTTGCGCGGCTGTTCCGGCTGAGATATTTATACAGCACCTGAAGCCTGTCGAAATTGACCAGGAAGGCTCCCTTACCCTCATTTCTCTCGCCTATGATCTTCCTGATCTGCTCAAGGTTGTTCTTATCCTTCTTCTCCTTATCCAGATCGACATCATTACCGGAGCTTTGATAGAAGGAATAGCTGTGCTTTCCGTTCTGCTTCACCACGTAAAGCGCCTTATCGGCAAGCTTGAAGAGCTCATGGTAATCCGTGCCGTCCGAGGGGCAGCGTACCGCACCGATGGATGTTCCAAGGGGAATATTCATGTCCTCTCCCATGTATTCCTTTGCCGACTTTACCAGCTCACGGTTAAGGAAAGTCGTGATCTCGGCCACTCTTTCCACGTCCGTGGTATTACGGATAAAGCCTACGAACTCATCGCCGCCTATCCTTCCGGCGATATTTTCCTCCCCCAGAGCCTCCCTGATCAGCTCCGCAAAACGGATCAGTATACGGTCACCCATTTCATGACCGTGGATATCATTTACAAGCTTGAAGCTGTCCAGATCTATCATCATGAAGATTCCGGTTTCTTCCTCGCAGAGCTTCTCCAGTGTCCTGGTGGCTCCGGCCTTATTCAGAAGGCCTGTCATCTTATCAGTGGAGATCTCCGTCTGAAGCCCTATGATGCTCCGGGTCTTTCTGTTGATCGTAATGAACAGCCATACGACATACACGATCAGCAGCACACTCAGAATATAGAGATACACCCTGAAATAGGTTCTTTCATACATTCTGGACTGCTTGATGACCGGATAAACATTTTCCCACTTCACGCTGCCGTCAGTACTGTCCAGCACCTGTATATGAAATCTGTACTCACCAAGCGGAAGGTTGGTAAAGGACAGCGGCTGGATCTCATTCTGGAAACAGGTAACGCCTTCGTCATCCGATCCTTCCAGATAATACCTGATCAGCGGGTTTGAAAGCGAGTAGTTATTTACCGCCACATTAAAGCTTATACGCCCGCTGCCCGGCGTGATCACATATTCACCGTTTTTCATTAGAAACACTTCATCTCCGCGTTCAATACCGGAAAGATGCATCTGGAATTCATCGGAATAGCTGTTGTAATCCGTCGTGGATATCTGCCTGACACCGTCGACACAGCAAAGATACATCGTATCGCCGTCCAGGACGCTGAAGGAATTTGCGGTAAATGAGGTAGTCAGTCCCCAGCTCTCATCCAGAAGCGTACAGGTATAGTCCCCGTCTGCGATCAGTGCCGCTTCACTCACTATATACAAACCCGCACTGGATGTGATCCAGCACATACCGTCATCCGTGATCAGGATATCGTAATTGTTGGAATAAGGGAAATTCTTCAGCTGTCGTACGCCGCTGCCGTTGTCATAATAAAGCGCATTACTGGTAACATAAAGGAACCCTCCGCTGCAGGGAATGATCTTAAGGACCACTGCTGTATCAAGTCCTTCACTCTTTCCGATATGTCCCGCCACGCGGTCATTTCTGATAACGTATATACCGTCTCCGTCGGAGGCCGCAAGTATGGAGCCGTCCTCCTTCTCATACATGGAAAGGATATACTGATTATTCAGCCCGTCATCGACACCGATGGTCGCCACCACCTGGTCACCCTGAATGAACGAAAGCCCCATATTACTTGCCGCGAGCATACGTCCGTCCGAAAGTTCTATGGCACACCTGCACCGTCCGCCCAGCATACCGCCGCTTTTATCATTGAACACCGTCACTTTTCCTGAAGGATCCACTCTGAGCAGGCCGTCCTCACCATAGGTGCTGAACCACAGATTACCCTTGGAATCCTTATTGATATTCCGGATACGTACGCCGTTAAGCTTATCCGCGTAGGATACAGCCTTTGTCCTGCAGGTATTCATATCCAGTACCTGCAGTCCCGAATCCATACCGACATACAGAGTATCCCCGTCCTTATAAATGGCATTTACGATGCCCGTATCGATCCTGGCACGGTTAAAAAGATTGAGGAACGGTGATCTTGAATATTTCACCAGACCGTATTTGCTGGATGCAAACCAGATATTACTCTGATCATCCACGCACACATCGCTTACCGCTCCGGCCACACTCTTTCTGGTAAGATTGGTATACGAATGGTCCTTTTCATCAAAAAAACCCATACCGTCCTCACAGCAGACAAAGAAGCCTTTGTATTCATCGCTGTACTCCATATCGTTGATAAAAGCGTTTTCACGAATGGAAAATGATCCGCTGTGGACAAAATTTCCCCTGTCAGTGGTATACATATCGACGGTATTTCCGCTCGTTCCCACCAGAAAGCCCCCATCCGTCCGGGAAACCCTGCGGTAATAAATACCGTTCTCCCGGTCGTAGGTTTCCGTATCCATCAGGATGTCGTCTTTAAGCATGAAAAGAACGCCGCCATTGGTCACCCCGACCATTTCACCCGTAGGAAGCGCGGCGAAATCCTGGGCATAGAATACATCATCCCACTCCGAATAGGTCTTCAAATTCCCGTTTTTCGCTATACGCGATACATACCGCGCGGTGCCGATGAATATGTTGCCGTTAACATCCTCACTGATGGCACGTATCGAATCGGCTGTAAGTCCGTTATCCGTACTGTAGATCCTCTTCTCCCCTGTCATCGGATCAAAGCATACAACGCCGCTGTCATTGGTTCCGATCCAAAGCCGGCCGGAGGAGTCCACGAAGAGTTTCATTACATTTTTGATACGTTCGTCGATCTCCACCTCACGGAAACGCACTCCGTCGTATTTATAAAGTCCAGAATATGTTCCGGCCCAAATGTAGCCGTCCGAAGTCTGGGCAACCGCATTCACCTCGGCAGTAAGTATTCCCTCACTGCTGCGGAAAATGACAGTTTCAAAATCAGCATCCAGTTCTTCAGCGTCTACGTTTCCGGTGGTTTGCATGATCGTAAGCCCGATTGCCGTCAGAAAAAGCAGTACTTTTTTTGCTGTCTTTCCCGCCGTTTTGGCAGGGCTGCCCTTTGATGATAAATGCTCAATGCCTTTGACGATAAGTACTGCCAGAAGCAGCGTAAGCACCTTGTCGGGAATCTCGAGAAAGAGCTTGGCTCCCACAGCATTCAGAAATGTATTCGATATCGTTCCCGATACCATGTCGTAAAATGCATCACCCCAGAGATTTCCGGTCTGTCCGTTAAAATTTACCACATCTATGGGAATGGAGATAAGCACACTTATGATAGCAGTAAGTATTCCCACAGATACCACGCCGATAGCTTCCGGCTTTTTCTTTCTCGAGAAATAAAGGCCTATGACAAGTCCCACCATCATTGCTATAACAATATAGCTCAGTATGAAGCTGTCGAAAATGCTCAGCATGATATTTGTGATCCCGCCCACCAGCATACCGGCCAGCGGTCCATAGCCTATCGCTACAGCCATCGTTCCCGTAGTATCAAGCCAAAAAGGCAGGTCAAGAGACGATGCCAGTCTTTGACCTGCCATATTCAGAAGAACACCTGATATCAGGGCGATAATGGAATACCTGCTGATAGGAAACAGGAATATCTCTCGCAGTCTCCTGACTGCCTTTTCTTTTTTCCCGCTTTCTTTTTCCGACATATATAACCCCCGCTGTCAGAGGCGGACCCCTCGCGCCTCATCAAATATCGTTCATCACATGCTGTAATCATCGTCATCATCTTCATCCACATCGTGGGATGAGATAAATTCTCTTGAAGATACCCTCTTTCTTTCGCGTTCCGTCTCCACCAGCTCTGACAGCTGCTCCTTCACATCCTGCGAGTTCTTGATATTTTTGATAACAAGCGTCGGGCAGGTCTTGTCCGCAGTAACACAGGTAATGGTGCCAAGACCGAACATGCGCTGTCCGAAGCCTCTCCTGAGGGAGAGATCCAGTATTCTGTAAAGCCTTATCTCATCCTGTTTCTTGCTGAAGAATCCGCTGTCCACAAGAAATTTCTCCTCAGTCAGCGTATATCTGGTAAATGTCCAGGGCAGTCCCAGGAATCCCCAGCGTTTCTTATCTGTCCATACAGTTTCCATACCTTTTCTCCTCTCTTTTAACCGGATTAACAGGTTTAAACGACCTAAGCCTCCAGTGCCTGCTTCAGATCTTCGATGATGTCATCCACATGTTCGATGCCCACGGAAAGTCTGATAAGATCAGCTCCTACTCCGCCCGCCTCAAGTTCTTCATCAGTCAGCTGACGATGTGTGGAAGATGCGGGATGCAGCACGCAGGTATGCGCGTCCGCTACATGAGTTGCGATCATCGCCACCTTAAGATGCTTCATGAATTCCTCTGCCGCCGCTCTTCCTCCCTTAACGCCGAAGGAGATAACTCCGCAGGTTCCGTCAGGCATATATTTCTTTGCACGTTCATAATACTTATTTCCGGGAAGGCCGGGATAATTCACCCATACAACCTTCTCATGCTTTTCAAGGAATTCCGCAACCTTCCGGGCATTGCTGCAATGGCGTTCCATACGTACCGCCAGCGACTCGAGCCCCATGTTAAGGTAAAATGCATTCTGCGGCGACTGTATGGCTCCCAGATCACGCATAAGCTGGGCGGTACATTTGGTTATAAATGCGCCCTCCATGCCGAACTTCTCGGCATAGGTAATGCCGTGATAGGACTCATCCGGTGTTGTAAGTCCCGGGAACTTATCGGCATGAGCCATCCAGTCAAATCTTCCGGAATCCACAATAGCTCCTCCCACAGCCACATCATGGCCGTCCATGTACTTGGTGGTGGAATGGATCACGATGTCGGCGCCCCACTCAATAGGACGGCAGTTTATGGGAGTTGCGAAGGTATTATCTATAATGAGCGGTACTCCATGGGCATGCGCAGCCTTTGCAAACCGCTCGATATCGAATACGATCAGCGCCGGATTAGCAATGGTCTCACCGAAAACCAGCTTTGTATTCGGTCTGAAGGCCGCCTCCAGCTCCTCATCGCTGCAGTCGGGATCCACAAAGGTGAATTCGATGCCCATCTTCCTCATGGTGACATTGAACAGATTAAATGTTCCGCCGTAAATAGTGGCAGACGCGATCACATGATCTCCTGCATTCGCAAGATTGAATACCGAGAAGAAGCTTGCCGCCTGACCCGAGGATGTGAGCATTGCAGCCGTTCCTCCCTCAAGAGCCGCGATCTTTGCGGCAACCATGTCATTTGTCGGATTCTGCAGACGGGTATAGAAATATCCCGGTGCCTCCAGATCAAAAAGCTTTCCCATATCCTCGCTGGTATCATACTTGAAAGTCGTGCTCTGGATGATAGGCAGCATCCTCGATTCACCGTTCTTCGGTGTATAACCCGCCTGGATACATGCTGTTTCGCGTTTCATTTTTTTCCTCCTTTATCTATGAACCCTGTCAGGTACGGTTCCGGGTCGATCCGCAACCGCTTCCCGGGTATTACCAGGGTTTCTCATACCTTTCAAGAATCTCTCCCTTTTCATTCACCCGTCCGACCACTCTCGCGGGTACGCCTTCCACAAGGGCATAGTCCGGTACATCCTTCGTAACAACTGCCCCCGCCGCAACAATGCAGTATTTTCCGAGTGTATTGCCGCAGACTATGGTTGCATTTGCACCGATGGATGCCCCCTCCTTCACAAGTGTTTTTTTGTAATTTGCACGCCCCTTGGGATATCTTGATCTGGGCGTAAGATCATTTGTGAATACACAGGAAGGCCCGCAGAACACTCCGTCCTCCAGTGTCACGCCTTCATAAAGCGAGACATTATTCTGTACCTTGCATTCATTTCCAACGGTCACATTTGTGGCCACGTTTACATTCTGACCGAATGAACAGTTCTTTCCGATCACAGCGCCCGACTGGATATGGCAGAAATACCATATCTTCGTTCCCTCGCCGATGGTAACATTTTCATCTATGTAACTGCTTTCATGTACAAAATAGTCCATTCTTATCCTTCCTTGTAAGCACAGGTAGCTTTATTCTACCACCGCCGGCCCTTCTATGCAACCCGGGGTACCCCTCCCGGCAGGATCATTCCATCTGCATTATGATCTCACGTGCAAGTGATTCCTCAACCGGCTCGGCATATACTCCGGGAGCGAATTCCTTCACTGAACCTATACCATCCTGCAGCACAAAACGAAGCTTTCCGTCTCTGACCTTTTTATCGGTGTAAAGCTTCTTCACCAGCGCTTCCCTGTCTATATACTCCGGGATCTTCGTGGGCAGCCCCGCCTTATCCAGCAGTTCGACAACGGCATTTCTGTCGTCCTTCCCGAGCAGCCCGAGGCGGACGGCCAGATCAACCTCAGCCACCAATCCGATGGATACAGCCTCACCGTGAAGCAGACGGTAATCGCTCTGGGTCTCGATGGCTCTTCCCACTGTATGGCCGAGATTCAGCACCTCTCTCAGGCCCGACTCTCTCTCGTCCTTCATCACAACCTCATATTTTATACGGCAGTTTGCCTCGGCTATGTGGTCGCAGCACTCAGGTTCCAGCCGCAGGATCTCCTCCATATGCCGGTCAAGGTAATCAAAGAGCTCTCTGTCCGCCAGGCATGCATGCTTGATGGTTTCGGCAAGTCCGCTGCGGATCTGCCTCTCCGGCAGGGTTTTCCACGCGGCTATATCTATATAGACCTTCTCCGGCTGATTGAAAAGCCCTATAAGATTGGTAGCCAGCGGAGTATCCACAGCCGTCTTACCGCCCACGGATGCATCCGCCGCCGCAAGCAGTGTAGTAGCATAATTGATAAAGGGAACTCCTCTTCCGAAGGTTCCTGCAAGAAATCCCGCCAGATCAGTTACAACGCCTCCACCGACGGCAATGATCCCGCAGTCACGCCGGAAACCGCGTCCCAGCATTTCATCTTCAAGCTGTGCCTTTACCTCCCGGGTCTTGCTCTTCTCCCCCTCCGGGAAGCAGAACATTTCAGCCTGGTAGCCCGCATCCCTGAGACGTACCAGGATCGGTTCAGCATATAATCCCTTTACTATGCTGTCCGTGATCACCGCAAATTTTCTCAGTTTTCCAAAAAGACCGGCTCTTATGTCATCCACAAGTCTGTCCTGCAGACCATATCCGATCTCCACATCATAGGTATCGTCCACAACTTTTTTCAATTCAACGCGAAATATACTCATTCAAGTCTCTCCTTGGAAAAATATGCTTTCTATCACCATCTAAATATATTTCTCAGGACACAGAAGACCAGTAAAGCCGCTATTGAAGCCTTCACGGTAACCGACCGGAATTCCTTATATCTGTCAAAGAGCCAGAAGGCGATCGCGGTCAGCCAGAGCGGCAACAAAATGAAGATCACCGGATGTGCTTCGATGGCTCCCGGGATATCAAAACGTGCCAGTGCCACGCACATGGTGGATATCCCGCATCCGGGGCATTTTATATGTCCGCCGGTCAGAGTCCTTACAGGGCATGGGATCCCGACTCCGGTAAGAAGGACAAAGCCAAGATATAACAGTCCTGCGATCAGGCAGATCACAATGATCTTCAGTCGTTTTTTATTCACTTTCCCTACTGCTCCATCCATTTGTTAATATCACTCTGCATCAGACAGTACGCAATGATACTAAGACCAAAAACTGAAAGTATAAGATAAAGCAAGGATAGATTGCTCGTCATCTCCCCTCTTGCGGCACGGGCACGGTCCATCCTTTCTCCGATCTTATAACACCAGTAAATGCCATAAATCCCGCAGGTCACGATGGTAAGGAGAATCAGCACGCCGCCCTCCACAAATTTCGGTTCACCCGAAACCGCAGCCGTATCCTCATTAAGCATGTAGTACCAGTAAAGGCTGTATATCCCGCAGGTTACAATGGAAAGAATGATACACATTGCAATATCCCTGGTCGGAACCCGTCTTCCGATCTGCGCACCGTTACCGTAAGGATTCCCGCCCTGCGGATTTCTGTAAGGACCTGCATTCTGCGGATTTCCATAGGGTGCTCCGTTCTGCGGGTTTACGTACGGGCCGCCTGCCTGCGGATTTCCGTAGGGTCCTCTGTTCTGCGGGTTTACGTACGGGCCGCCTGCATTCTGCGGATTTCCATAGGGGGCTCCGTTCTGCGGGTTTACGTACGGGCCGCCTGCATTCTGCGGGTTTCCATAGGGGGCTCCGCTGGTTTCGAAGGGATTATCACTGCCCTGATCGATGCTTCTATTCTGTCCCTGCTGACTCTTTCCGTTCTGCCCCTGCTGATCCGCTCCGTTCTGGTTTGCCGTATTTACCGTACCGCAATTCGGGCAGAAGCTGCCTTCATAATCCCAGCCGCACTTCATACATTTCATTTAAGTCACCTCTCACAAACATTTTACAGTTCCCTGCACAGCTCAGGCTGCAGGTTGGCCGTCGCGGTCCATTTATCATGAACGCCCTTCACGGGCATTGATCACCGGTTGATCGGCTTTGTTTACTTTATCATATATCCCGCCTATTTTCAATCAAATGATGGCCCTCAGCAAAGGTCAGATGCCTGTCCTGCAAGAAGGTGAGAAGCGGGCTGCACAAAGAGCAGATGTCAGACATGCTTCAATGTGAATGTGGCAAGTATATAAAACATGTGTTATTATCTATGTATGTCCGGCTATTATGATATCGAGAGCAAATGGGATTTACTTTGCGGGATTACTACGCAGTTTTACTTAAGGAGGGTGTATGAAGAAGAAGATCAGTACCGCCGTCTTGATCGGCGCATTATCACTTTCACTGCTTTCCGCATGCGGTAAGGACAGTGATACAACAAACAGCGTAAGCACAGAAAATGAAACCGCCGCAACGGTTACAACAGAAAAGGAAGCCTCTACGGAGCCCGTTACCGAAGCCGAGACCGAAACCGAAACTGAAACAGAAACCGAAAAGGTTACCGAGAAAGAGCCTTATGTACCGGAGGAACCTGATGAGTATGTCAAATATCCCACTGACGCGGAATACCATCTGGTCTGGGAGGAGAACTTCGATCAGGAGGACCCCAAGCTTTCCAATGAAGACTGGGACTACGAGGCTCACCCGTCAGGCTGGGTCAACCGAGAAAAACAGGCCTATATCAATTCTGAGGAATACGCCTTTGTTAAGAACGGTGAGCTTGTCATCCGCCCTGTAAAGGAGGTTGATGACAGCGGCAATGTCAAATATTATTCCGGCCGTGTAAATACCCTGCGCCGCCATGAATTCACCTACGGCCGTATGGAAGCAAAGATCAAGATCCCCTCAGGAAAAGGCTTTCTTCCGGCATTTTGGATGATGCCGTCCAAGTCTGTCTACGGCTCCTGGCCTCGCAGCGGTGAGGTCGACATCATGGAGGTGGTATCCAACGATCCCACATCCGAATACGGCTCACTGCATTTCGGAGATCCCCATACCCAGAGACAGGGGTCTGTATCCAACGGCAGCGATTACTCCAAAGAATACCATGTCTTTGCCGTGGAGTGGGAGCCCGGACTGATCCGCTGGTATGTGGACGGCGAAGCTTTCTACGAGACAGGTGACTGGTTCTCCGCTACAGGTGCGGACGAGAAGCCCTATCCGGCACCCTTCAACCAGCCGTTTTACATTATCCTGAATGTGGCTGTGGGCGGCGACTGGCCGGGAGATCCCGATCCGGATCTTGTCTTCGATGAGAACACCTGCATGTACGTAGATTATGTCCGTGTATATCAGAAGGACAGCTATGATGAAAATGTAAAGAAGCCCGAGAAGGAGATCAATATTCCGGATCCGGATACGACAGGCAATTATGTACGCAACGGTGACTTCGCTGCTTCCGAGGATCTTTCGGACGAAAAGGACTGGAAATACCAGAATTACAGCAACGGCGTCGGTGCAGCCGAGATATCCAACGGTGAGCTGAAGATCACGATAGAAAATGAGGGCACCGAGGATTACAGCATACAGCTGACCCAGGCAGGCCTCCCCGCCGAAAAGGGCAAGAAATACAAATTCTCCTTTGAAGCATATGCCGATGAACCGAGAAATGCCATCACTTCAGTCACCGGACCGGATGTAAGCTATATCCGGTATCTGGAGGATAACACGATAGCACTTACGAAGGACTGGACTCCCTTCAGTTTTGAATTTGAGATGAAGGAAGACTCCGATGACAACGCAAGGATCGAGTTCAACCTCGGCCGCTACAGCGGAACTGCGGCGGTGCATTTAAGAAATGTACGGTATGAAGAAGTGAAGTAATGGGAACTATTCAGCACCCCTGAAGAACATAAAACCAGTCTGGAAAGCTTGATTTCCAGGCTGGTTTTATGTTCTTCAGGGGGTTGCCAAGGCGCGGAGCGCCTCTGGCCGTCGAACAGGTTATTCTGAATTGACATATCTGCTTGAACGTTATAAAATAATAAAGAATCATAAAGAGTAATAAACACTATTAAAAATGATAAAAAATAATAAAAGTCATCGATAATAATAAAATGATCATAAACTGTGCCGTTTAACGAAAGGAATTATCCATATGAAAAGAAATCCCTTTAATCTTGTTTTCGGAAAAGAGCCGTCCCAGGTTATCTCCCGATTGACAGAATCAACCGAGATCATTGAAGCCTTTCAGGCAGATCCTCCCGAACAGCAAATATATATGATCACCGGTGTGAGAGGATGCGGAAAAACCGTATTCATGACTGAAATAGCAAAAGCGATGAAGGCTGATGACTGGATCATTGTTGATCTTAATTCATCGCAGGACCTGATGACAGATCTTGCCGCAAGTCTCAGTAGTGAAAATCAGTTTGCGCAAATCTTTCAGAAAGCAAGCATAAATCTATCTCTTTTCGGATTCGGTCTTGAGGTCAAGGGGAGCGTCCCCATCTCCAGCATTCAGGTTGCACTGACAAAAATGCTTGAAAGCCTGAAAAAGTACGGCAAAAAAGTTCTTGTCTGCATTGATGAGGTAACCGTTACCGAATACATGAAAGTATTTTCCAGTGCATTTCAAATATTCATCCGACAGGATCTACCTATATTTCTTCTAATGACCGGATTATTCGAAAATATAAACAATCTTCAGAATGAGAAGAATCTGACTTTTCTTTACCGGGCGCCTAAAATGGAACTAAAGCCCCTTAATCTTGGTGTTATTGCGGATAATTACCAGAAAAACTTCAACCTTGACTATGAAACATCAGACAAAATGGCAAAACTGACGAAGGGGTACTCCTTTGCGTTTCAGGTTCTCGGACATTTCACATGGAAATACGAGGGAGATTATCAGAAGGCTCTGCCGGATTACCGTCATTACCTGGAAGACTATGTATATGAAAAGGTGTGGTCGGAAATGTCCCTCGGAGACCGTAAGCTTGCTCTTGGCACAGCAAGATCCGGGGATGGGAAGGCAAAAACGATCAAAGAGCTTTGCTCCATGACAGACAGCGAATACAGCGTTTACCGTGACCGGCTGCTTAAGCGTGGAATTCTGTCAGCAAATGGACACGGATATGTGCAGTTCACTCTTCCATTGTTTGAGGAATATGTTATACGGCAAATGTAGAAAGCCACAGCCGGCAGGGGCTCAGCGGGTTATCCGCTGAAACCCCATCCCCCTGTAAATCCTTACCGGGTTTCCTCTCTCCAGTCTGTTGTGCTTTTTCCAGGCATCGTTCACCCTGAGCGCATGTTCACTCTTTGCCATCTCAGTCAGTATGGCTCTGAGCTTCTGCATGGCATCGCGCCGGTTCTGCTCCTGGCTTCTTTCAGCAACTGATGTTACTACTATCCCTGTGGGGATGTGTGTAAGGCGGACGCCGGTTTCCACCTTGTTTACATTCTGGCCGCCGTTTCCGCCGCAGTGGAAGCGCTCAAACCGGATATCACGTTCATTGATCGATATGACCTCTTCCCTGCCCGGGTCCATCAGTACACTCACATCAACAAACCAGTTCTTACGCTTATGATGCGGGCGGAACGGGCTGTCGCAGATCCACTGAACTGTGCCTTCCAGATTCGAAAGGTCGCAGTCCGTGGACAGAATAATGGATTTATAGCATCCCTTATTACCGGACGGTCTGCCGAAGAGCATGGTCACATCCGGATATTCAGTCCGGAGTGAATCATAAAGCTTACCCACTCCGAGTTCACATTCCTCCGGTCCCTGACCGGAACTTAACTGTAATATCATAATAAAACCTCAATTCTTTCCGCCTGCTTTGTAATTAAAGACAGGCTTGATTATCTTATCTACTTTTACTGTGTCTCCGATGACACTTAAAATGTCATCGATCCCGCGATATGCAAAGGGGGATTCATCCAGCGTATCTTTCCCGATGCTGCTGGAATATACACCGTCCATGGCTTTTTTAAACTCGGAAACGGTATGGTGCTCCGCCACCTCCGAACGTCTGTAGATCCTGCCCGCCCCGTGAGGTGCCGAGCAGTTCCATTCGGCATTTCCGAGACCGGTGCCAAGGATCACTCCGTCCCGCATATTTATTGGGATAACGACCCTTTCGCCTTCCTTCGCGCTTATGGCGCCTTTTCTGAGAATAGGCTTTCCTTCACCGCCGCATACATCAGAAAAATCAACGTAATTGTGTATGCAGGTGAAGCTCTCTTCAGCCTTCCATTTCATTCCGCTTATGATGGATTCGATGATCGCATCTCTGTTCAGCCTTGCATATTCCTGAATGATCCTGATGTCAGAAAGATAATCCTCCATCAGGCCGCCGCTGAGGCAGGTCATTTCATAAGGCGCATAGCCCTGTTTCTTCATCTGATTTTCCTTCTGACCGGTCCGGAGATAATACTCTGCAACCTCCATTCCGAGATGTCTGCTTCCGGAATGCACCACGAGATAGATATCCTCATCCTTATCCACTTCTATAAAATGGTTTCCTCCACCCAGGGTTCCGATACTCCGTCCGGCCTTACGGGCGTTGATATTCTTATAGCATTTCAGTTCCGAAAGATCGATCCGGTCCGCATATTTATGCTCATTCTCGCGGATCCTCGGACCCACCGGCACATTTTCCCTGACTACGGCATCGAGCTGATCAAAATGAATTCCCTTTGCCTTTACCTTTGTGATAGTCATGCCGCAGCCGATATCAACCCCCACCAGACTCGGAAGAATACTGTCTCCAACTGTCATGGTAAGACCGATAGTCCCGACCTTGCCGGGATGCACATCCGGCATAACCCGTATCTTGCTGCCTTCAGCCGAGGGATGATCACAGATCATCTGCAGCTGCTTTCTGGCATATTCCTCCAGGGCATATTCCTGGTTCTCCACAGTATAGACTGTGGCGTTTGTGTATTTTCCGTATATCGTTAACATATATTGATCCTTTCTTTTCATGTACAATGGTAACTCTTCAGACGACGTCGCGCTTCGCTTGATGTGCAGCTTCTTGCCCTATGAGCCATGCACGCAAGCAAGCTTGCGCAAAACATGACTCACGGATGTGCTCTGGTTCTTTCCAATGAGCCATGCCGGCATCTCCGGGTGCTCCGCCCCCGTCGATGTCGCGGCTTCGCCGTATACATCCGTTTCGTCATCGTTCTGCCTGCAAGCAAGCTTGCGCAGAACATGACTCACGGATGTGCTCTGGTTCTTTCCAATGAGCCATGCCGGCATCTCCGGTCACTTCGTTCCCGTCGATGTCGCGGCTTCGCCGTATACAGCCTCTTCGTCATTGTTTTGTCTGCGAGCAAGCTCGCACAAAACATGACTCGAGGCTGTGCATGGCTCATTTTACGCGCAAAAATAGCACCCAAAGAATTGGGTGCCTGAAAAGTCCTTATATAAGTCCTTATATATTCCGCGTTACCGCAGAGTCACCGGAGTACTCATTACACCCATCTTTTCAATATTCATTTCATTCACATGATTCTTTCGCATAATGGTCCTCCTTTCCGTTTCGGATCAATAGTAACTGAGACCTGCGTCCCGGGGGCTCGTGCTGCCCCTGTCGAATGAGTATATGTATATCCTGCGGATACGTCAAGTGAACAAATTGTGAATCCATAGCCGGTGCATACACTTTTAGTAGTATCCGTCCATGATCAGCCACAGCTTTGTGATATATGCCAGCAGGATCACGATCACCAGCATTGCTGTGAAATTCAAATATAATTTCCTGTTCTTCATAGAGCACCTCAACCGTTTTCAGAATCTTATATCAGGCCAAAGTGACTTTAAAGTGACATCAGAAATATATTCCCTATCCAAATCTCTAATTTATGCAGCGGGCACTGCGTTGTAATCGACAAAAAGAACAGGGACGGTAATTCAGTGAAAAACCGCCCCCTGTGTATATGTTTTATTTTTAGTCAGCTGATCAATTTACCATCAGATGAAATCTTATATGTCTTACCGCCAATGGTTTTGTTGGTTTTGTATTCTATTTTGCCGGAATACCCAATTCCAACTTAGAATATTGATTTATATACTGAAGCGCATCACCTAATGTTGCTCCCGAAGCATAACGATCTGCGGCAACACTTATTGGATACTCATAATTCTTATCCTGATACGTAACAGCTTTCTGGGTTATATTTTTTGCCGCATCAGCCCATACCTTGTACGGATTCTGACCGCCAAAGAAATTTAACCAAAAATTGTCGGATTTTAATTCTCCATTGGCAAGCCGCTTATTAGCCTCGATATTGTTAACAGCATCTCCGGTCCTGTTTGTGATCTGTACTGCTATATCAGGATCACATGTAAGCTCATAAAGAATAAACGCACATAACTTCGGGTTATTTGTATTCTTTCCTACTGAAACATAAGTTCCACCCCAGTAATAGCTTGAAGGTCCTACACAGGTTGCCCATTCACCATCTTCTGCACCATTTCCAGTAAATACAAATGGCATCCAGGGACATCCAAAATAACAGAATACATTTCCACCGCTCTGCATATTTCTCGCCCATGTATTTTCCCACATACCGGCATTATTGGTATAACCGCCATCAGTAAGCTTTCTGGCCGTTTCAAGGTATTGCTTGATCGATGAGTCTGCTTCAAAATACAATGATCCGTCAGAAGACTTATTAACCCATGGCTTAGAGTGTGCATTTATGATCGCATAGTAGACATCCTTGTTACCATTAACGATCTTATAACCCTTCGCTTTCAGATCAGCTGCCGCCTTAAAGAAGTTATCCCAATTAGATATCTTGGACTGGATCACCTTCGGATCATCAGTTCCCCATACATCTTTCGCTATTTTTTTATTATAGAATACAGAACCTGCACACGACTGCCATGTTACAGCTTTAAGTTTTCCTTTGTATGTACCATAGTCGATGGCATACTGATAGGAATTATTCAGCATCTCCTTGGTAAATCCTATGCTGTAAAGATCAAGTGTCTTGGAATCATCCTCTGAGAAATACTTTGCCGACCCGATATCAGCGGGAATCAGCGAGGGATACTTGTTACCATTCTTCATTGCACCACTGATCATCGCCAGTGATTCTTCTGACGCTACTCCAAGATTGATATACTCCACATATGGCTTATACTGCGGATAAGCATCGAGAACAATATCCAGCTTATTCTTAAAATCGGCATCCCAGGAATATGCATATATCTTATCCTTGCTTGTCCACCCCTTGGTGCTTGGCGCCGTCATCTTTGCAGCAGTTTTAGTCCCAGTACTATTCTCCTTCCAAACACCATTGCTGTCAAAGGTGTACTTCTTTCCGCCGATCGTTTTTGTTCCGGTCTGCATTATACCTGCGCCACTGAAGTAATACCATTTTCCGGAGATCTTCTGCCATCCGGTTTTCATGATGCCGTTGGAGCCGAAATAATACCACTTCCCGGATACTTTCTGCCAATTGGTTTTCATGATACCGTTTGTTCCGAAGTAATACCACTTTCCGGAGATCTTCTGCCATCCGGTCTGCATATAGCCTTTGGAATTGAAATGATACCATTTCCCGCTGATCTTCAGCCACTCATTTTTAGCATAACTTCCATCCGAATAGCTGTACCAGTAACCTGCTTTACTGTGCTTCCATTTACCGGTCTTCGCTTCTGCGATGGAATTCCCGCTGACAAAAACGGTTGCCGCCAGTAAGCACATCGTCAACATGAAACATACTACTTTTTTCCACTTTTTCATAATACATCCCCCCTTAATTGGTTTTTTATTGTGGATAAATAGTATCTGAAATATGCTTCAAGCCACTGTTTTTCAGTCATTTTGTATTCTATCATAATCATAATTCTGTTTCAACATCCGAAGGTATCCCCGTCGCTGATATCGCGATCCATATTTTTTGCCAAAAGGAAGCTGTGAAAAGAACCACGGGTATATCTGTATTATTTGCATAAAGAGATCCGCGTTTGATGATCCGGATCAGAAGAAAATAACAATTCTGTCTGAATCATATTAACAGCACAAAAAGAGACAGCCCAAACGGTAATATCCCATTAGAACTGTCTCAATTGCTTCCGGATAAAATTATTATCGGTCATGATATAAACTCATAGAACCGAATGATGTTAAGCTCACTCCAGAATTAATAAAATGATAGTGCTCAGGCAGGTATTTCGCATTTCGAATTGCAAAAGTAAAGTCCGATATACGGAACTGAATTCCGCATTCAAGTACTTCAATATGAATTCGATATAGCATCGTATGTCAGAATCCCATTTGTGTATAAACCAAATAGCCACATGTTACCGGATGATATCTATCCCTCAAACAGATCATTAAGTGTTATCACATCAGATATATAAGAAGTATGCGCCGTTCCGGACAGTCCCTTAGCTGAAACCATTATAATCTTAAGCGCCTGAGAAGTTCCTGTTTTTTCCTTGAAAATATCCCTTTTCCTTAAAAGCTGCTGTTCATAAGAGGCATCTATCTCAAATGGTTTGTTCGTATATTTCATCTCGCACAAGTTTGTGATATTATCAGCTCTTTCTATCACCATATCAATCTGAGCACGCTCTTTTTTGTCATCCTCCGAATTATACCATGGATAACTCTCAGTCTTTACACCGCTGATCCCCAGTGCTGACTTTATACTGCCCATATTGTTGAAGCACAGTATCTCAAACGCCTGGCCCCTCCAGTTATCATATCTTCCCATGTCACTTACCAGATCTTCATAGCTGTCTACCCTTTTTTCTTTCGACAGAAAATGATAATGAAACAGCAGATAAGGATCCATAAGCTGAATGTATAAGGGATTGTACTCTTCATACTTTTTCTTATACTCGATTATATACCCGCAATCCACGAGGTCCTGAATTGCTCTCCCAAATGTGCCATTAGAAGTGCCTGTTTCCTCCTGCAATCGGGATTTTTTGATCCCATACTTTGCAAATGCCAGCTTATACAGGATCTCCCCATATACAGGTGATTCATTAAGTGTGGCCTCCAGCAGCCTTTTCGTTTCATCCCTGTAAAGTGCATCCTTATCAAACAATAACCTGTTTATATTCTGAGCAAGGCTGTGAAATGTGTTCATCAGATCAAAAAAGAACGGAAGGCCTCCAAATATCATCTGGCATTCGGCTATCTGCTCTCTTGACCAGTCAAATTCCCTGTCCTTAAAGAAAGCTTCCGTTTCTGCAAGAGTAAACGGTTCTATACAGATCTTCTTTGTGACCCTCTGATACATATTTCCGGTATTTTTGATCACATTTTTTATGATCCATGAAGTTGCCGAACCACATATGATAAAAAGCAGATCTCCATCAAGAGTTCCTCTGCGATTCCAAAAATCTTCAAACGCAACAAGGAAATCTGACCTTTTCGATGCAAACCACGGAAACTCATCAAGGAATACGATCTTTTTCCCGTTTGGTGAACGGCGTACCGAATCCATAGATAGTATCTTATCTAACCTCGAAAATGCCTCAAACCAGTTTTGGGGTGCAGTCCTAACATCATCTCCGTACTCGATCAGCCTTTGTCCAAATGATTTTAGCCGTTGCTTCGCTGTACCTTTTTCCAAGCCCACTGCTCTGAAAGCAAACTCCCTGAAAGTCTGCTCTACCAGGAACGTCTTTCCTACTCTTCGCCTGCCATAAACGCAGATAAGCTCCGATTTCTTTGACCTTTCACTATATTCAAGTTCTTTTTTTTCTTCTTTTCTGCTTATGATCTTCATATTATTCCTCGCCGGTAAAAATGGTAATGTGCGCAAAATTGATTATAATATTTTCCCCACTTATATGCAAGTAAATGTCTCGAAATTGGGGAAAGTTTTGATTTTTACCCAACTTTCCCCACGTATAGCCATCCTATGCGCACAATGGCAATTCAATATAATCTCATCTTCATATTATTAAACCGGATTCTATACCATTTCCGAGAATCAACTTATCGAATTATAGAAAAACAAAAAGGCATCGGCTATCTGCATGTTACGAACGGAAGTCTGGATATATATCACGTAAATGCAGGGGGGACGGTATTTCAGCGAAAGACCGTCCCCCGAATATATATTATATTGTGGGTCAACTTATCAATTTACCATCAGATGAAAACTTATATGTCTTACCGCCAATGGTTTTTGTACCTGTCACCATCTTTCCGCTATTGAAATAATACCATTTTCCGCCGATCTTCTTCCAACCGGTTACCATTTTACCGTTACCGCCGAAATAGTACCAGGAGCCACCTATCTTCTTCCACTTGGTTGCCATTTTTCCGCTGCTTCCGAAATAATACCAATTACCGGCAATCTTTTTCCAACCGGTAACCATTTTGCCGTTGTCCAGATAATACCACGAATCTGAGATCTGCTGCCAACCAACCAGCATTACTCCATATGTTTCAAGATCCGGGCTAAAATAGTACCAATTATTGCTGATTTTCTGCCATCCGGTTAACGCTTTTCCTCCTTTTTTTATATAAATCCACGTTCCATCTGTATTTTTGTACCACCCCGGCTTTCTAGCCGCCGGATCTTCAATGATCACTGTTGTCGTCAGTGCAGTAGGCGCATCATTCCACCTGTATAATGAATAGAAACGCATCTGTGCAACAACCTTATACTCTCCCGGAGGCACATCCCATGTATCCCACGTTACAGTATATGATCTAACCTGCGAACTGGTATTATAAAATGTACGGCTCGCATTTGCCACTTCAACGCCATTTGAGTTGTAGACTTTCACAACACATTCCTCATTTTTATATTCAGGAAAGATTTCATATTGGATCCGAGCAATCTGTCGCTGTTCTATCGTAATAGTGTAGCTATCTTTGGGATATATCAACGGATATCCGGCAGCCTCCACATTAAAACCCGGCCCGATCATAACAAAAGACACTATCATCATACAACAAATAAAAAAAATAACCTTCTTTTTCATACTTTTTCCTCCTGATTTTCCTGTAGAATTCAACTGCCCGTCAGTCAGTCTGATTCATTTTTTCTAACCTCACGTTCCGCTTGTTTATTATCAGAATATCGCCTCCCCCCTTCTCAATCTGATGTTCACATCATGAAGCTTATTTTTTATCAAGATACTGCGCCACCTCCATCTGTGCATTATAAAGATCATATGCGAATTGTTCATGTTGATTAAGTTGATAATGCTTATAAATCATAACTCCTGACACACAAAGTACTGCAACTATTATGGCGGTAATAATGATGACTATAACTTTTCTCTTGTCATGTCTTGATTTCTGCTCTTCCCAAGCCAGAGAATAACCGCAATTTATACAGTGTGACGCTTTATCTGAAATCTCTTTTCCACATTCAGGGCACTTTATCAAAGACATCCTGTCTATCTCCCTAACAAAATCTTATAGAAAAAACAACTACCCACAGGTTCCATCACACCTGAATAGTGTTCAGAACCTGTGGGTATTTTATCATTTTTACCGGGCAATATGGTGGGCTCGCAGCCCACCATTGGAAGATTCGAATCTCTACAAGCATTGGTCTTGCCTCACTGTTTTCACATCAATTTAATGATCCCTCTTGTAAGAACTATCTGAAGAGAACTTCTGCTTCACAACTTTTTTTCTTCCATCTAACCCCATCACACAGAGTATGGAATCCTCGACATAAATTTCCTTTTGTGACAGCGTATCAGCCACTTCTTCAACAAACCTGCGACTTTTTGATCCGTTTTCAATCGTACCGGTAATTATCTTCCTGCTATCTTTGGAATAACTATATTCGATAGTTCCATATACCTCATCGGTGAAAACATCTCTGATAGTGATCGTTTTATTACCAATATCCAGCCAGTAATCATCATCATTCATATCATACCATTTACCTGCAATTGGTGATCTATTAATGATCACAAAAACCAGCACAATGAGACAGATTACTGCTAAAAGAGCGCCGCATAATACTATCATCTTCTTTTTTGACTTCACATCCGTTACAGGATGTATGCTATCTTTGATGGCTTCATGATTATAACCCATCACTTTGGTTCCGCAGTTTGAACAAAACTGAGCCTCCTCCGGAAGTTGAGTTCCACATTTCGTACAATACATAGCTGGCCTCCCTATAAGCATAATAACCAATGCAATCACAATATTATTCTTATTTCCTATCAAAATGGAATGTCAAATCACTTACACCCTCCGGACAAATGGCCATGTTCTTTTCACCTACTACCGCTACCCAATCAAACGAATCTGTAATTATTTTATAAATACGTGAATTTTCTCCATCTTTAACATAAGACCAGGTTTCTGTAAATGTATCACCTCCTGATACTATGACGCACTTATTTCCGTCTATTGTGACTGAGGTTACAAATTTCGTTCCTTTAAGGTCGGATGTCTGTAGGAAATAAGGCGAATCATTCTTTGTATACTGAACGCCAAAAAACTCCCACTCAGAAATTATTGAATCAACCGTAAATGAATATTCAGCTGTTTTTCCATTCCTGGTTGTTGCCGAGACAGTACACATCCCATCTGATAAAGTATTAACAACTCCGTTCCCATCAACAGTTGCAACAGAAATATCGCTTGATGTCCATGTGACCCCCGTATCTGCAAAAGACGGCAAAACCTCATATGATAATATAATGTTTTCATTTATTCCCAGATAATCATTTCCTTTTCCAATTAACTCAATAGAGCTGGCGAACTTATACCGAAGTGCATAAATCAAGACTGCCGAACACAAAAGAATAACTATAGCCACAATAAGAATGATTATCCCTTTGGACTTATGTTTCACTTTGTTATTGCTATCTCTCTCATAAGAATTCGCAAATGATATTTGAGAAGGTCTTTCTTCCATATCCGCCAATTCAGACGTATGTTGAGAAATCTCCGGTGATAATCCTTGTAACGTTGAATCTTCTTCGGCTTTTTGATTTCCATAAGATCCCAAATCCGATGCAACATCTGTCCTTGTTCCACAGGTTGGGCAAAACCGACAGTCTTCAGATATTTGCGTTCCGCATTTCATACAAAACATTATTCCCATCCTCCCGTCAACAGCTTGCATCACTGATAATTTACATCCACTTGAGGGTATATCTCCACCTTATGATTTACTGTTCCATCAGTAATATATACGAAAGGTCTCCATTCAGAGTCAATCCCGATCGCCCATCCTGCCGGAGTCCAACCATTGACCGTACCTGAATAATTCAATGTAGGAGAATTTCCTAGGATTTTCTGTAATTCAGCCAGGAAATTATCTATAGGTGTTGTTGTTGCAGAAACAAATGGTTCTCCTGCTTTTGCAACAGCAATAATTCCCCCCTTGGAAATAGACATAATATCATCAAATGCACCTTCATTAGCAAGCGTTTCATTTATTGCGCAGCTTATTGAATATGCCCCCGTGATGTCATCTGCTTTCGCCTTTTTTTCAGCTTCCAAAAGTGCTTTTTTATTTCCATCTGAAATGAAATATATTAAAGCCGCTATACCGGCACCAAGCACGATCACACTCGCGATCACTATGATAAGTATCTTATTTTTATTATTTCCTTTAGCTGATCCTTGCTGTTTATTAGTCATTACAGATGAAGTCTGAAATGACTGACTCTGTGAATTCTCCTGAATACTCTGCATCTGGGTCTTGTTCAATACACGTCCACATTTCGGGCACACATTGTAATCTTGTTTTACTTCATTTCCACATGACGGACAATACATTCCACTTTCCTCCTTTTTTGAGATCATATAGTATACTTCAAGGCAATTATCCGGATGAGGTGACCAGGTTGCATGCTGTAAGTCCTGTCATATTAACCAGGGATTATGTCGGAACCGGTACATTCATTTTACAAATGCAAATGTATTTCCCCAAAAGCAAATGTTACGAATCGCGATTATCCTGCCTGAGATTCCGAAAGCCTATAATTATAAAAAATAATACCCACAGATTCTTTTACTTCCGAAGTGTGTTCAGAACCTGTGAGTATTTTATCATTTTCACCGTACAATATGGTGGGCTCGCAGCCCACCATTGACAGGTTCGCAGATTTCGGCAGCAATGTTCCGAATTCTAAACTATCTTTGCTGCTCCATTATATACTTCCGTCAGCTTCCTTTCCCGAATTCATATTACGGTTGAAACCTCTCCTTCCGAATTGTATAATTGGCTTAGTTGGGACATAACTCAGCACACAGATGGAGAATTATGCTATGCTTACAATTCATTTCGGAGAAATGACAGACGTAAAATACGGCCCGACCTGGTTCAAATACAATTACAGACCGGAGTGGCTGGCTGAGCCTTTTGTACAGGAAATGATCCGGTATGTCGATAAGTCAACCTACATCGACGGTCTCGTCATCAATAGTCCTGTACTCGGGCCAATCCCGCCGGAGCGTCTTTCACGCGGTCTCAAAACACTTATTATGATCTACAAAAAGCCGGAACTGATATTCAATGCTACCAGTTGCGGTGAAAACTGTGCCCCCTGTCTTCTCGAGATAGGAAAGAAAAAAGATGTGACCATCAATCTGGAATACCTGATGATTTTTCCGGAGCCGTTTGAAATACGGGTTGAAAATGAAGACCGGATCGTAACTAACACGAAGGACTATATCTTCGCGGCAGCAAATTACATTTAAAATCAATGTATGCAAGAAAGTCTCGTACAAGTTTGAGCTATTATCAGTTCTTTTCTATCACCATATCGATCTGATCACGCTCGGTTTAGTCATCCTCCGAATTATACCAGAGATAACTCTCCGTCTTTACACCTCTGATCCCCAGTGCTGACTTTAAACTGCCTACGCTAATTCTTATCAAGATACTGCGCCACCTCCAGCTGCGCATTATAAAGATCATATGAGAATTGTTCATGTTTATTCAGTTGATCAAGCATTTCATCCACGTTCTTTACCTTTGATACCGGTAAGCTGTATTTAGCTGTTTGTATTTTCTTTTTCAGCGACTGCAGCTCTTTATGATCTCCACACAGCTTGTACGCCTGATCCAATGACTGTTTTGTACTGTTTAATTTTGAAAGATTGTTATTATATTCTTTCACCTGATCACCGGAGTATTGAAGAACGTTCAGAAAACTTGTATAAGTATCATCCGCCTGTTTAAGTATTTTATTAATATCCCTATATATGCCGTCCAGATCTATATCATTTTTCTGTTCTGTTTGCTTCTCCGTTGTTGTGCTTTCCTTGTTGTCGTCAACACTGAGCATTGCCATTTTATTATTGGCAGTCATTAATCTGTCATAGTTCGTAACAAGCTTTTTATCTTCATCCGACAAAGACGAATACATAACGTTAATCCTGTCAATTTCCGCTCTGTCATTTATTGTTATTTCATCCAGTTTTGCGATTGCATTTATAACGTCTTCAACCTGTTGGTTCTTTATATCAGTTTCAGCATTGCTGTCGTTATAATGTTTATAGATCATCACTCCTGACACGCAAAGCACTGCAACTATTATGACGGTTATAGTGATAACTATAAGTTTTCTCTTTTCATGTCCTGATCTCTGTTCTTCCCATGCCAGAGAATAACCGCAATTTACACAGTGTGCTGCTTTATCTGAAATCTCTTTTCCACATTCAGGGCACTTTATCAAAGACATCCTGTCTATCCTCCAATAGTTATAATATATTTCGAAAACCCGAAGCGTTCTACTTATAATGCTCAATTTAAGGTCGCAGATAAACAGTACCGGGATGATGCGGTGAGGGCCAAAGCAAACATGCCGACCAGAATCATCTGCACTAATAAAGTGTTACAGATGCGCTTGCTAACAGATTCCCTTTTGAATCATAGATTTTTAGTTTTGCAGATCCGGATTGACCCCCGTAAGTAAACCACATACCATACCATGTATCAGATCCACTCCAAACCTTCATTTTATCTTTTAAATCCGAGCACCCGGGCAGGTGTCCTATGGTTTTAATGGTTTCGGACATATCGGATCCAAGGGGGCCGCCTGATACTTTGAAATGGAAATATATAGTATCATATCTGCTGATTCTGCTCATATTGACTTTGCTGGTTTTGCTGTTATTTACTGCATATATATCAATTTTCCATGCATACAGTTCATTGTATATACTCTTAGCTCCCGGATAATTTGCTTTTACCAGTTTCTTTAAATATTGATATGTTATCGTATTCGTGGCATCCTTATTTGCGTTAACAAATCCATACATGGCATCATTCAGTTTTTCAGCAGAATCATTATAATCCTTGCATTTCTGCAGCATTGCTATTGCTCTGGCATAATTTCGCTCATTGATCATCTGACAACCAACGTTATAACATGCTTCAATGCTTTTCCCCTGCGAATCCTTATACTCATGCAGTTCATCATAGTATATGCGGGCGTCATCATATTTTCCGGAGTTGAAAAGCTGCTCGGCATATTGATAAGCTGCCTCTTTATATCTCTCCCTGGAATCCTTAAAATCGCTCAACATCTTAAATGCTGACAGAGCATCCTTATATTTTCCCGCTTTAAACTGCGCCTCTGCCTCCTGATAGTTCTGTTCATTTATTCTGTATACAGCAATTTCCTCCTGCTCTTTGGAATCCTTATAATCCAAAATTGCATAAAACGCTTTTTTTGCCTCTTCGTATTTCCCGTCATTAAGCAGCGTCAATGCTTCCTGGTAATCCGCTTCCTTTTTCAATTCAACACACTCAGCCGATTTATCATCTGAGTCTTTATAACCGCCCATAGCGTCGAATGCAGCTTTTGCATTCATGTAATCCTCGTTTTCCATCAATGCCAGAGCCGCCTGGTAATCATCCTCCTTCCATACCTCTTTGGCATTTTCTATACGGGCCGCACTGTCTGAATAATCTCCCAGCGAATCCCATATTTCCATAGCGTCTTCATATCGTTTATTCTTCAGATAGAAATCTGCCTTTTGATACTGGCATTCAAGTATCATTGTTTCGGAATCACTGTATTCACCAAGCTCGGAAAATGCACTCTGCGCTTCATCAAATGAGCCATTATTCAGCAATTCTTCAGCATCTGAATACGCGATCATATTCTTGATCTTCGGAACTATCACCAGCGGAGTCAGTACCGAAAGAGCAGCAACTATGACCAATGAAGGTATGGAGATCAGCAGAATCTTTTTGATTTTTTTCTTTTTGAGTTCTTCCTGTTTTTTCTTCTCCTCTTCAGCAATCGCTGCAGCCTGCTTTCTCTTCTCCTCTTCTTCTATTGCTTTCCTTATTCGTTCTTCAGCCCTTTGTCTTAAATAATCTTTATCCAGTAAACGGATAATACCGTCATAGGTTTTATGACATGATACGCATTTTCCTTCTGGCGAGAGATTGATCGTCCCGCATGTACAGAGGAAAAGATCGCCGCGCTTTTCAGGAACAAATCTGCTGACTTCCCCTGCTTCGATATGATATTGCCTTATTATCTCAGGATCATTCAGATGATCATCTATCGTTTTCTGAAATTCGATCTGCTGCCATTCGTCAGCATCCCCATCCGAACGCCATACAGTATTATCAGAAAAAACCACCTCGCACACAGCTGCCGAAAATACTCTGGTCAGATCATCAGGCATATATACTGGAACTTTCGCTCCGAAATCCATCCCCGGCAACGTCTGCAGATCCAGATACGGCTGGTTTTCAATACCCTCCAGTTCTCTTCCGTTCGGTTCAAATGCCCTGATATTCAATTTGCACGCGATGATCTTCTTATCACTTATATTTCGAAGCTTGATCTGAGCTAACACCCTGTTAAGAGCATTATCTCTATGAAGCGCACCTGCTTCGATAATTACAGGACTTCCCTCTCTGTAAAGACAGGGCTTTATTCGGAATAATTCAACATATCTTTTTCCCATAAACACCCCCTATAATTCCGGGAGATCCTCACTCATTGTTTTATCCGGTATATTACTTGCAGGAATCGGAATCGAATTAACTGTAACAGCCTTTGAATCATTTATCTTACAGCCAAAGTAGCATACAATCGCCCCGCCGATCAATGAAACGAAAATCCCCAAAAATGTAACCGACGAATCATAAGCTTTATTGATAAAGCGTCCCACTTCCATCACATTATCTGAAGCGTTTTTTGTCGCCTCAAACTCATCAGTATAGAAATCCGCTCCGAATTTGGCAGAGCTTGTACTGTGTCCGCTAAAAGCCGGTCTGCTCTGAACAGAAATGATCACGCCTACTGCTACCATCGCAAGCCCTATCAAAATACCAAATACCGCAAATGTGTTTTTCACCTTATTAACCTGCCCTTTACCTGCTCCGCTGTTATTTATCCTGTATCCACAGCGCGGGCATTGAACCGCCTTATCTGATACACTGTTACCACACTTCGGACAACTGATTAATGCCATTTTTCATCCCCCTCCTATTTTGAATGCGTCTCCCCATAAACCGCCTGCGTATAGGTAAATCCCTCATACTCAAGCTGCTCCCTCAGTTTAGTTCCCGAAAGCCCTGTTGATCTCTGGTATGATTTTGCCGACTTCACTGCCTGTTCATTCCAGTCAGCGCCACAGTATTTCACTCCATAAGCTGCCTCATCATCTGTAAAGCCTTCGTATACCAATTGCCTTTTCAATCCTTTTTCTGAAAATCCGCTGTTTAATCTCAAATATGATTTTGCAGACTTTAACGCTTGTTCCTTCCAATCCGCGCCGCATTTATCCGCTGCCCTTTTTGCCTCACTATTTGAATACCCCTCATATTCCAGCTGCTTTACAAGTCCTGAATATGAGAAAGCACTTGATCTCAAATACCGTCTTGCCTGATCCTCTGCGCTGTCACCTGAACTCATGTATCCCGAATCCATATATGAACTGCTTTGTCCGTACGCGTTGTTGGTCGTAGTGCTTTCGTTTGATGAATACCCGGTTTTATGATAGCTGCAAACACTATCTCCGGATAGATGCGTATTATTGCATCCTATCTTTGTACATCTTGTTCCTGAATAAAATGCAGCTCCGGCCATAAGCCCAAACAGGATCAGACAAATGATCCCATAATTTCTGACACCTGCATTGCTTTGTTCAGTTACATCTTTATCTCTTTTCCTGGCAAGATCAAAAGCAACAAATAATAACTGAAGAAAAAGACCGACAAAACAGATATTCGCTCCAAACGCAATGGTAACAAGTTCTTCCGGATCACCAAAATACCCTACAAGGCCACTTAAATCCCTAATTAAATCTCTTCCCTTGCTTATATAATCCAGCAGGCTTCCATTTGTTACTATTATTGCAAAGATCAGTGCCTGTACACTTAACAGGAAAAGATTTATCAAACGATTACGTCGTTTTCCTGTAAGCAATGTATGTCCGGATAAACATATTCCAATAAATGCGGTAACCGACATTGCAATAGTAAAAAGCATTAGATATGTGCCCTTACCAATATCATCGGTAGTTACAATATTGTACATATTATAGGAGCTGGAAATATCATAACTCCCAACATACAATTTGAAACGGCACCATGTAAAAAAGCCGCTGATGATCACAAGTAATCCGCCCAAAATATACAGGCTCGTACTAAAATCATATGACCCGGAAATATCAGATGAAGTCTTCTCATTGTTACTGACTGAATTAGGCTCATTCCAAAGCGAAGCTAAGGGAAAACCGCAGCCCGGGCATGTCGTCAGATTCTTATCGATCACCTGACCACATTCAGGACAGATCCCTGTTGCCATCTGATCATATCCATTAGTTCCCTGTGCTATCAAAACATTATTCAGCACAAACTGAGTGTCCGGAATCTGTTTAAAAGCAGAAGGATCTGATGCCATTTCCAACACTTCCGGCTGACTGAATGCCGGCCGGATATCAGGCAGCTGAATCTGAGTTATTTCTACGGATGTATCCTGAATCAAAGCGGTATCATCAGGCACTTCTGCTTTTTTCAAAACTATCTCTTCTTTATCAGCCTGAGCATATAAATTTGTAAATGTTCCGAAAAATGTTTTTTTAGTAAATATAGTTTTGGGATTCCTGACAAGCTCTGCCAGGAAATAATTATCAAAATATAAAACGCAGCATACTATCAGAATTATCAGAAATAGTAAACCGATAAAAAACCAAAATGAAAAAACACTTGGCTCTTTCGTTGAAGATACGTTCAAGGTATTCTGTATTCTATGATCAGCCCCGCTATATACAAAGAATTTCATAACACAGCAGATTAAAGAAGCTGTCAAAGGAAGAACACATGTAACTCTGTCCTTCGCATACCGAACAAAAAGAAGTGCAGACGTCAATTCCAATAACGCCAATATGATAATACAAATTATCAGACCCACAGAGAACAAATCCGTACCTTTTGTAAGAGATATCACTCTTATCAAAAGGCAGATATCTGCAACAGCTCCGGCCGCAAAAACCAGGCCAAAGCTATACCATGTATACACATCCTTGTCATTGTGATCAGAAATGAAGAAATATACCAAAGCTCCTGACGCAATGATCACTGACAAATGAAATACACATATCAGGATAATCCCCATAACCGTAAAAGCTCCGGCCTCGGTAAAGATCATCATCAGATGGCATAAGCCGCATATAGCTGCAGTATTATAGATTATCCATTTTAAATATCTCTCCAATCCGGATTCTCTGTTCATTTTGCCCCCACTTCAAAATCAACCCGTTTTTCATATCCCAATATAGCTTTCCTACAGCATCTCCTCCCCCTGCTCGTCCAGCAGAAGATTGGCTTCGGTTACAGTAAGTCCTTTTTCTATGACATATGCCAGAATTCGGTCCCTCTTTCTCCTCAGATACAGCGGTGAGTCTCCGTTCAGGATCAGGGCGTGTGATGTCTCTTTCGTTGAGAGTCCCGCTCCGATGCAGAGGCGGAGCACCTTATTCCGGCTGGGGATACGGTTTCCTTTTATGATCTGGTAGTAGTAGGACTTTTCTATATCGCTGTTTCTGATGATCTCAGTATGATTTTTCCTTTTCACGCACTCCAGTGAACAGAAATAACTTGAAAAAGTATTCGGGTCATCCGTCATTTTCGTTATAATATTGTCCAAGCTTATTTTACTCTGGTCCATTTCCGGCTTACCTTTTCCCTCGGAACATTTTTCATATTCCATTATATCGACTTACCCGCCGGATTTGGTGGGCGTACTGCCCACTTTTTCATGACAAATGAAGCTCTTCATTACATGCATACAGAGTTCGCCGCCAACGCGAAAACGCCGTGCAGGTACAGTCTGTTCTGTGACCATACCGACAAGGCGTTTTTCCTGAACTTTATTCTATTATATTCCTTTTTCCCTTAATCCATACCTCACCTGCTGTAGCTTCCTATCTTCTTCCCCTGTAGATCATATATGTCTATCCTCTTTATGGTACTGAGTGTATTTCCATACGCGTTTTTTAAAGAGAGGTTGCAGGTTTCTCCGGATCTTACATGCATGCTTGAAATGTATGATGAAGTGGTACCTTTCTTTTCATGGAGCACGGCTTTATATCCATCCAGGCCGTCCTCCGGTCCGCCGTTGAAGGTTATGTCTAACGATACCTCATAGGTACTCTTCTCCTTTAACTTAAAGCTCAGCTTCCATTCCTCGACCTTTTTCTTCAGATCACCGGCGCCGTCATAACCTGCTTCGACCAGATCCTTCAGATAACTTCTGGTGGATTTATCCGGGTCATCGACATGCTCAAGACAGTATTTGTATTTCGCATGCTTCGCCAGATCTGCCGCACCGGGATAGTTATCCGCCTTGTTCAGATAAAGAACCGCATCCGTCAGCATTCCATTTGAAATGAGTTCGACCCCGTAGAGATAATAACTTTCTCTCATCAGCGCTGCGCTGTCTTTATAATCATATAGCTTCAGAAATGTTTCAGCTGCCGTTTTATACGAACCAATGCTCTTACTGAAGATAGCCTGAAGATACTCATATTCGGTGATCTGCTCCGTGTAATCCTGCTTTGTTATCGTTGAAAGCTTCTTATAATAGTCAGCAGCCGCCGCGTATTTTTCCTTCTCCTCCAGCTTTGCAATATACTTCGTCCGCTTCTCATCCATGATATCACTATATCCGGCATTTGTGCTGAGATTCTTCTCCATCACGAACATCGTACTGCTCGCCCGGTCCACCAGCTCGTTATCAACATCCTTCATGGCATCCTGAAGCAGTTCTTCGCAAAATGCTTCCAGTGTCTCTCCTTCATCAAGCCCGTTGCGGCTGACGTTGATACACGCCTCAATCGCTGTCTTCTCCTTCTGGTTAATCTTTGAGGCACGCCATGCTTCAACTGCTGTTTTTGCAGTTGTTTCATACTGTTCCCGGATGCTGTCCAGCCTTTTCTGCTTCTGAAGTTCTGCCAGCTTCGTGCTGCAGGCCTTCATCTGCTCCTCCGTATCCCTGTAATCCTTACCGCAGATCTCAAACTGTTCTGCCGCTTTTTCATATTCTCCTGATTCCATGAGGGCGATACCCTCTTCGTACGCCGGCTTCCGCACAAAATATTCAGGATAAATGAATTTCAGAAAGACTGCCAGCCCCACACCCAGAACTGTAAGGATTGCCAGCCCGATAACTGCTCTTTTTGCAGTACGGCTCCTCATTCTTTCAGCTATCACCTGTTTCCGGTGATCCGCATCACTGATGGCTGGATCCCACAGGCGCTCTATCTGGCGGCGCATTTCCACTATTTTGGAATACCGCATTTCCGGCTGAAGCATAGTGGCTTTTTCCACGATCTCCATGGCGTGTTTCGAATCCGGAAGCAGTCTTTCGATCAGTTTCCCCATGGCAAAAATGTCGGTTCTTTCGTCCGACTGTCCGAAACCGTACTGTTCCGGAGCCGCCACGCCCTGGGTACCGATAAGCACAGTATCTCTCTTTTTATCCGCCACATACTGTTTTGCCGCATCGTAATCGATCAGTTTGACCGAACCGTCTTCCCGGATCATTACATTTGCCGCCTTGATATCCCTGTGAATGACAGGCGGAGTGGCGGAATGGAGATATTCCAGCGCATCACACAGCTCCAGAAGTATCCTCTTTTTTTCCTCGAAGGAAATATATCCTTCCGACTCCAGCAGCTGGTCCAGCGTCCGGCCCTGGATCAGTTCCTCGATCACGATCAGGTCGCCTTCCTCCTGCCAGAACAGCAGTATCTCCGGTATGTTTTTATGCTTATTCTCCTTCAGAAACCGGAATACAGGTATGCTGTAAACGGAAAGACGTTTTTTGAAATACAGTGTTTCCGTTTCCGGGTCCATCACGATGCTTTTGCCGTCGGAAAGAAGGCGTATCTCCGTGAAGAGCGCGCCGCGTACGATATCTTCAATACTCTGATTCTTTCCCATATCCCGCACCTGTCGAAAAAAGCCTTTCGGTTCCGGTTGCCATTTTTCAGAATGTTATATATAATAGCCACGTGGCTATTATATCACACTTTTCCCCACGAGGTAATTGATCATGGATGAATCCACCACAAAAGAGCTGGCCGATATTCTCTCGGGTATACAGGACGAAAAAAAGATGGAACAGTTTATGTCCCATCCCAAGATTACTGATTCCTATAAGGATTTTCTGTCATATTACCGCTCGCTTCCCTCAGTTCAGGCATTAAGTGACAGTGAACTGATCGAACGCTCGGGGATAGAGAAATCCTACTTCTACCAGATCATGAAGGGTACCCGAAAGCCCAGCCGGGACAAGCTGCTGCGTCTCTCCATCGGTGCAGGGCTTACTCTCAGGGAAACCACCCGGGTTCTGGAGCTCAGTGAAATGGCTCCTCTTTATCCGAAATCACGCCGTGATATCATCATCACCGTTGCTATAAATCAGAAAGCAAATGTTATCGATACCAATCTGCTGCTGGATCAATATGGAGAGGAGGCGATCTGAAGACCGCCTCCTCACTCATTTATCAACATGTACTTCATTCCGAAGCCCCGCGCCGGAGCCTTGTACCCGGTGCCTTCTGTCGGCCTCTGATCATATTTCGTCCTTCCTGATATGCTCAGCAATACTGATGGAAAAACCTGTGGGTGAAACCATCATTGTGGAGATGGATGATCCTGTATTGGTTATCTTATCACCCTGTGCATTTGTAAAACCATGTGCCTTCAGCAGCTCATAAGCTTCGTTGAAATCTCTGACATTCATGCGAATGGTCGAAATATCCTGCGGAATATTATCAACCTGCGTTACATCCACATGGAAACCGTTTGCATCCTTCATACGTACACTGGTAATATCCTCGTCGTTGATGCCTACCTTCTTATGCCTTCTCTCAAATCCAAGCTCTTCAAAAAGCTTGATGATGGACTCTGAGTCATTTGAAATGATGAGCGGGTTAAAAGATGTGATCTGCATTTTTCTGTCCTCCTTGAATTAAGTTTATGATTATGATTCTTTTTGGGTTTATGATAGTGCTATTACCTTTTCTGCGCCTCAGTCCGATCCTGCTCTTTTTCCCGTAAGCTGATCCTTAAGGATTTATGCAGTAACCTGCGTTATTAAAATCATAGCTCCTGTCATCGATCCTGAGAGTACCGTTTGCAGCGTACCATCCTGACGCATCACCATACCGCCAGCCTTTGGAATTCCTGTGCCATGACGCCCTGTACTCATAAGTCCATGCTCCGTTCTTATTAAGCCAGCAGCCGCCGTGGTATTCTCCTGAGGCCATGGATCCGTTTTTCTTAAAGAAGTACCATTTATCCGATATCTTCTTCCATCCGGTTACCATGATCCCCGAATCCGGGTCAAGATAATACCACTTTCCGCTGCATTTCTTCCACCCGGTCACCATAGCGCCCGATCTGTCAAGATAATACCATTTTCCGTTAAGAGAAAGCCAGCCGGACTTCTTCCCGCCATCCTTCCCGTAATAATACCGGTTTCCGCCCTCTGTTACCCATCCGTCCTCAAAAACACTTATACGGATCGCCAGCGCGCCGTCCCCGAAGACCAGAGCCAGATAGTATTCTCCTCTGCCAAGCCTGTTGAGAAGCTTTGCGGGCAGTGTCACCTTTCCGTCCCTGCAGGCCACCTCCCCCTTTTTACTTTCATATACCGAACCGTCGCAGTAAACAGTCACCGTATCGGAGGCCGAATCCGTCCGGATCGTGATGCTGTCCTGAGATTTTCTGTTCCGGAGAAATGAGGTACAGTCAGCCGCGATGGCCTTCTTCTCAGCTTCAGGCACGATCACAGGCGTCGGTGCCGGATTCGGATCCACATACTGCCCTGCCTCATAAACCCTGATGTGAAGGGTTATGCTTCCGTCGGAAAAAACAAGTACCAGGGTTCCTTCCCCGTTTTTCATATGCCCCAGAAGCCGCGGAGTGAGCGTCACCTTTCCTTCCTCTATGGAGACTTCACCCGTTTTGGTTTTTGATATAAAGCTGTCCCCGTATACATCAACCCAGGAAGAATTGGAATTCGTCTGAACGGTTATTCCCTCTTCGGAACCTCTTTTCCATGAAAATGAGGTTCGGTCCGCCTTGATCATCGGCGAAGTGATCTTTACGCTGATCGTAAGAGTACCGTCCTCAAATTCCAGTGTTATCTTATTATCCCCGTCCGGGAGATAATCAAGCAGCGGCGCCCCGATGATTACCTCTCCGTAACGCAGTATCAGCTGCGCCGGCCATGTCTGGTTTGAATCAAAGAAGCCGCTGTCCGCTGTAAGAAGCACGGTCTTTGATTCCGAATCGGTCATGACGGAAATACTTTCGCCGCTGTCACGTACCCATTCAAAGGCTGTCTGTTCCGCCGTGATCTCCTTCGGCTGCGGAGCGCTGTAAGCCCCGTATTCGGCATATGCCATGATACGGTTGGCATTTACGGTCTGAACCTGTCCGTGATAGGCTTCATCCTCATCCAGATCCATCACCCGGGTCGTAACAGCATATTCCACATTTCCGTTGATATAAGTAAGCTCGTGCGTTTCGGCATCATAACTTTCAACGATACCCACGTGGCTGAAATATTTTCCCGAAGCATCCCAGGAGAAGAAGATCATTCCGCCCGGTCTGTACGGGATCTCATACGGATTGATATCCGTATGGGTATAACGCCCCCAGCTGTAGGCCTCCACCTTGCCGGCCGCCGTCGGCGTATACCACACCTTATCATGGTCAAAATTAAATGCCTCTATCCAGCTTCCGGCAGTACGTTCTTCCCGGGGATCCGCATAGTAGGAATAAAAATATTTTTTCAGTTCGGCATCACTGTAGTATCCTGCCTGATACATACACCAGCTGGCGAAAATGGCACACCAGTCGCAGTTCAGATAGATCTCTTCTCCGGAACGGTTCATAACATATTCCTGGGCCCAACGGGTATACTCCGTATTTCCGGCTCCGTGTGTATTATCATCTCCGCTGTCCGCACCGGTCCAGAGATATCCGGCTTCCCGGGCTGCCTCGGGCGTGGTCCCGCCCATGTAATAATCCTGATATCCCTCCTGAGACTGCGCCACCTTAAGCACCCTGGTCATGATATCATCCCCCGCGCTTTCCGTTAGAGCAGTCTGAAGTTGGCTGTAATACTTACTGCCCTTATATTCTTCGGAAAATGTCACGTCCTCTTCCGCCTCTGCTGTCAATGTGGTCATCGGCATCATCAGCGCAAGCAAAAATGCCAGACTCAGGCTAAGTATTCTCTTTTTCGGAAAAAAAGTTTTCATATGACTGGCACCTCATCTGCATCGTCTCATATGTTCTGATTATGAATGATATCCCCGGGTATGTCAACCTGTTTTCCGGATTTGGGATATCTCTGCCTCCTGCCCGATTGTCACGTTGACCGGCAAATTAGGCTGGCCCGCCTGCCGGTCATATCGCGTAAAAAAGGACCTGCCGGCTTAGTCGGCAGATCCTTTACGGTTTTCACAGGATGACTTGCGTTTCGAAGTTTGTACCTTTGTGAAGGATCAGGGAAACCGTTCACAAACCCTCATTCCAGAATAATATAATAGCTGTAGATCTCCTGTCCGCCGTCAATGACATAGAATTCACAATCCCTGTGTTCCTTCCGGAGCATATCGGCGATCTCTTCAGCCTCTTCCTCCAGGGAATCCTTTCCGCGGATTATGATACAGATCTGATGATCGGTAAAATCCATTCTTGCTGTCAGCATGCAGGCGGTGTCTCTCCTGTCGTTATCGGCAGATACGATATCCTTGCCGACAATGCCCAGATACTGGCCTTCCTTGAGACTGAAGCCGTTCATCTCAGTATCACGGATACAACGGGTCACACTTCCGGTAACCACGCCCTCCATAGCCTGATTCATACTCTTTTCGATCTCATCTGCATCACCGGAATCCAGATCCAGCATTGAGATCACGGCATACCCGTCTCCTATGGAGCGGCTGGGTATCACCCGGACATCCGCATCACTGTAAAGCTTTGCGGCCTGCTCTGCGGCAAGTATCACATTACTGTTATTAGGCAGAACGAAGATCGTATCTGCATTGATCCTTCGGAAGGCTTCAATGAAATCATCCGCCGAAGGATTCATGGTCTGACCGCCCTGTACTATCCTGTCGACTCCCATCTCTCGGAAATTCTTCTTGATTCCTTCTCCGCAGGCTACGGCCACAACGCCGAACTTCTTATGCTCCTCGGGATGGACCAGCTTGCTGCCCGCCGGAAGATTATTATGCTGCAGCGACATATTCTCGATCTTCACGGTCAGATATTCGCCGAACCGCTGACCGTATTGCAGAACAAGGTAAGGCTCCTTTGTATGTACATGAAGCTTGACCACGCTTCCTGTCTGCAGACACACAACCGAATCTCCTATACTCTGGAGATACTCCCGGAAGTTCTCAATATCGAAGTGTTCTATATCCGTCTTCTTACGCTGAAGCCTCAGCAGAAGCTCTGTACAATAGCCGTAGACCAGCTCGCTGTTTTCATCAAAAAGATCAAAATTCAGCTCCGAACCCGGAGCCGGAGCAGCTGTATGTCCCATAAACTCCGCAGCGGCTTCGATACTCTCGCCCTTCAGAACCGAAAGAGCTCCCTCAACAATATATATAAGTCCGGCGCCGCCGGAATCCACCACGCCTGCTTTTCTGAGGACCTCAAGCAGCTCCGGCGTACGGCGAAGTGACTCGCGCGCCTGTATTATAAATGCATCCAGATACTCCTGAATATCGGAGCATTTCAGGGACGAAGCGTATTCCGCTGCCTCCCTTACAACGGTAAGGATGGTTCCTTCTACCGGTTCCGCCACTGCGGTATAAGCATGCTCCACACCGCATTTAAACGCACGTGCTGCATCTTCAACATCCGCATATTCAACTCCTTCCAGTCCTGCAGCGATCCCGTCTGCAATCTGTGAAAGGATGACTCCGGAATTTCCTCTTGCGGAGTAAAGCATACTGTCCGCAGCACGACGGGCATAATCACCTACAGTCTCATCCTCGTAAGGAATGATCTTCTCACTGCCCTGTATGGTCATCAGCATATTGCTTCCGGTATCCCCGTCCGGGATCGGAAAGACATTCAGATCATTTACCTCATCCCTGTGGATCACGAGGTTTTGGATCCCGCCGCAGAGCAGTTCCGCCAGCATCCGGCTGTTTATGGTATTCTTATCCATCTTACTTCTCCCCACCTACGAATGATACTTCTTCACCAAAGGCAAATACTGATATCGCGTCCGGTCCGACAGATGCTCCGATGATCGGTCCGATGGAGCATACATAGATGTCTTTACAGGGAATCTCTTTCCCGATCCTCTCCTTCAACGCACTTACTTCTTCGGGTTTACAGTCTGCATGGGCAAGATATACCGTCTGTTCCTCCGGCTTACGGATCTTCTCCTTCAGAAGATTCACGATCTCCGTGATCGACGCATCTCTGCCCTTAACTTTCTTATATGCTGCCTGGTTGCCTTCCGCATCGGCTATGATAATGGGCTTGACTCCGAAAAGATTACCGAAAAATGCAGCAGATCCTTTTACTCTGCCCGCGCGGTGAAGATATTCCAGCGTATGTACCGCACAGAACTCCAGGGCCGTATTCCGTATCTTTTCGATCGATGTATATATCTCATCGGCGCTCTTTCCCTCATTGGAAAGCTTTGCAGCCTCCATTACCAGAAGTCCCAGTCCGAAAGCGGATCTCAGGGAATCCATGCAGAGCACCTTTGCACCTTCATATTCCTTTTCAAGTTTCTTTGCCAGAACACTGGCGGTATTCACCGATCCCGACTGTTTTGTGGAGCAGGCTATATATACTATATCACAGCCCTGATCCAGATATTTTCTGAACACGCGGTCGTACTCTTCCACCGGAACCTGGGTCGTTGTATAACGGCCTCCCTTACGTATATTATCATAAAATTCATGTATCTCATCCGGCGTCCAGGAAAGCTCCGCGGGAGATTCCTTTCCCTCATATACCGTATTCATCCGTGCGTAATCGATCCCATAGCGTTCCATGAGCTCCGGAGTGAGATCGCAGCAAGTGTCGGAAATAATCTGTACTCTGCGCATGATTCTATCAATTCCTTTCTTTGGGTTTTCGGAAGATTCCACTTCCCCAAATAAGAAAGATAGCATTCTTTTCTAAACTGAAACGAAACAAATCATTGCGTGTGATAAAATGGCGATACCCCGCTATTTCTTAGGCAGCTCCACGATAAAAATATTCTTTCCTTCGGCATATTTCACATCTGTTTTTCCTTTGTGCAGCTCCACTATCTTTTTCACTATGGCAAGGCCTACGCCATTTCCTTCAGTCGCATGCGACTCATCCGCCTGGTAGAACTTTCCGAAGATCTTTTCCCGTTTCTCCTCCGGGATCGGTTCGCCGAAATTGGAAACCTGCACCAGAAGTTTATCTTCTTCTTCATGTATATCCACTTCAATAGTACCGTATTCATCGGAGAATTTGATGGCATTGTCCAGAAGGTTGATCCACACCTGCTTCAGAAGTTCTTCATTTCCGTGGATCTGATACTCCTCCTCGGGAAGCACCGGCTCGATATTCTTCTTTGCCCACTTGTTCTCAAGCAGAAGGACACAGTTACGGATCTGTTCGGAAAGATTGAAATCATATGTATCGGAAAGGATATTCTGGTTCTCAACCTTGGCCAGGTTCAGGACGTTTGTTGCCAGCGCCGAAAGCCTCTGGGACTCCTCTTCGATTATATCCAGGTACTCATTTCTTGTTTTCTCGGACAGATTACCCTTCTTCAGCAGTTTTGTAAAACCGGCGATCGATACGATAGGGGTTTTGAACTCATGGGAAAAATTATTGATGAAGTCGGAGCGAAGCATTTCTATCTGACCGAGTTCCTCCGCCATGGTATTAAAGCTGTCGGTCAGTTTCACGATGGGCGGAAGCTTGGCGAAATGTCCCTTGAAGGAGAGACGGGCGGTATAATCCCCGGAGGCAAGCCTGTTCGTAACATCCATGATCTTGGTAACCGGCTTCAGGGGAAAATGCATCGTTATGAAGGACAGGATCGTTCCGAAAAAAAGACAGAGTCCGACAAAAATAAAGAACAGCAATTTGGCGCTGATCTCGTTATATTCCAGTTTCAGCATACCACGATAGATAAAAAAGAATACGATCACGCCAACTATAAGTATCGTTACCAGAAGAAGTCCCATGACCGCCATGGAAAGCGTGATGATAAGAGATAGATTCTGCTTTGAATTTTCCAGTCTTTTATTCACATTCATACTTTTTTCACCGCCCTGTATCCTAATCCGCGAACTGATTCGATGGAGAATTCCTCCCAGCCTTCAAATCGTTTTCTAAGTCTGCCTATATGTACAGTCACTGTTTCCCAGCCTGTCTCACTTTCGGTTCCCCATATCTCATCCATCAGCTGGATCCTGGTAAATATCCTGCCCGGATAAGAAAGAAGAAGGAACAGCAGCTGGAATTCCTTCTGCGGGAGCATCTGTTCATCCTCACCCCTGGAAACGGACAGAGTGTCATAATCCAGAACAACATCTCCTATCTCGATACGCCGCTCATTTGCGATCTTTGCACGGCGGAGCAGCGCCTTGATACGGAGCAGCATCTCTGTCTCATCTATGGGCTTCGTTATGTAGTCATCGGTCCCGGCCATGAACCCCTTATGCTTGTCCGCCGGAAGCTGTTTCGCTGACACCATAAGTATCGGGAGATTGCTGTTCCCCTCCCGAAGGACGCGTGTGAATTCATATCCGTCCATAACAGGCATCATGATATCCAGAACAACCAGATCTATCTTCTCCTTCTCCAGAAGCGTCAGAGCCTTCTCCCCATCCTCCGCCGTACTGACAAGGTAACCGCCTGATTCAAGGATCGTCCTGATATAAAGGCGGACATTTTTATCATCATCTACTACCATAATATGAAACATACTTTTTATCTCCGTTCAAAGAATACTACGCTGCACCGCACCCGGGCTTTTCCATTTTCTCACGATGAAAGTCACGATGCAACACCCGATTTTCACAGCACTGTTGTTCACGCACATTCCACGCGCGGTACGCCTGCTGCGCATCATCGGTTTTAATACTGAACGCCTTTCAGCCCCGGCTTCACTTTATTAAGTTTTTTGCACTGCATACATAAGAAAAACGGCTTGACGCATTTTTTAATTGAAACATATAATGAAACTATCCGCAGCTCTTACTGCGGGCAAAAACATTTATCTCAAAGGAGGAGAGTATTATGATCCAGTACAACAACATCTTCAACAATGACAATTTCAAGTGCATCGCTCAGGAGGGTCCGTACTATGTTTATGAACATCAGGAAGATCTGTCCGTATCTCCCGGAACTGCCAGCATGGCTTACTTCATGAAAGAGATGAACGTTAAAAGACGTCAGGTTCTTATACAGCTGAACAATAATGCTGTAAGGATCCAGGCAGGCGCCATGCAGTGGATGGCCGGAAATGTCAACATGGAGTCCGGTGTGACCGGAGTCGGTAATTTCCTGGGCAAGATGATGAAGGGTGCTGCGACCGGCGAGTCCGCAGCGAAGCCGATCTATACCGGTCAGGGTCTTCTGATGCTCGAACCCACATTTAACTTTCTTCTCATCGAGAATCTTGCAAACTGGGGTAACGGTATTGTACTGGATGATGGTCTTTTCCTTGCCTGCGATAATAATCTTCAGGAATCCATCGTTAAGAGAAGCTCCCTTACAGCTGCAGCCTTCGGCGGCGAAGGTCTCTTCAACCTTTCCCTTTCCGGCCAGGGTATCTGCGTACTTGAGAGCCCCGTTCCGAGAAGCGAGCTTTTCGAGTTCAATCTGGAAAACGACGTTCTGAAGATCGATGGAAATATGGCTATCGCATGGTCCTCCTCACTTGAGTTCACCGTAGAAAAAGCTACAAAGTCTCTCCTTGGTTCTGCGGTTGCAAAGGAAGGCTTTGTAAATGTATTCCGCGGCACCGGTAAAGTCCTTATGGCTCCTACTCTTCCCGGAACAGGAATGAGCAACTGGAACGGCCCGGAGCAGACATCGGCCACAAAATAAAGAACCATCGTGACTATGGGGACGATTCCTTTCGTATTTGAGATCGTCTCCGACAAAAACGGGGACGGTTTCCGAAATGACAGGAACCGTCCCCGCTGCTTTACTTCTGCTTCTTCTTAATATACTTCATAACATCATCTACGGTGAAGATACCCGTAAGCTCTTCTTCAACGATACTGATATCGAAAACCTCTTCGATCTCACCCATCATGCTCATCAGGGCAAAGGAAGTGAGTCCAAGATCTTCGGCAAGTCTGGATTCTTTCTTAATGTCCTTGGGATCCACATCAACATAGTTAACCAGGATTCCTCTTAATTTTTCAAGCATTTTTCTTCCTCCGTGTGATTATTCACTTAATCATCCTGCAGCATCATATCCTGCAACATAGTATACTTCAGCATAATATACTTCAGCATAACATCCAACAGCATAATGATGCTCACCCCTGTCTTCCTACATCCAGTCCAGTATCTCTCCGATAGTAAGGTTCGGATCCTCTATTCCGCGGAAGATAGCCCTGCAAATGTAATAATAGAATTTCTCAAGTTCATCCTCCGATACTTCATTCTTCTGGTATTCAAAATGGAAGGACATACCATTGTCCGTAGGTCTGTGCATTACAGTAACATAGACATGCTGCATTGCCACTCCGTTTGTATACCACATGCTCTTGAAGTTCATCTGCGGAATATTATGTCCCTTGAGAGCGACAGCCGAAACCGGCTGATAAGTCAGAGTCGTACAGTCATATGAAGCGCCCTGAGGTGCTCCGTAATGTGCGCCGAGTTCTCCCATATATCTGATTGGATCATAATTAGCGTGGCGCAGCAGTTCATTTTCCTTTGCCTGAACTATCTTCAGCGCATCCATGAAGGTGGTCTCCGGCTCGATCACGGTACGCAGCGGCCAGAAATGAATTCGTGTTCCGCCTGACTGTGTCTCAAGCAGGGTTCCTCTCCTGGCCACGGCATTCTTCACGCTGATATCCTTTTCGCCTCCGGAAAATTTGGAGAATACTGTACGAAGGCCGAGAAGAAGCAGCACTGCCACAGGCACATTGTTCTGTCTGCTGAATTCGACGAGACGCTGTGAAGGTTCATCCTCCAGATCATATACCTTGATATCTGCCTCGATATCACCTGTCGGGTAGCAGGCCCTTAGATCAGGATTCTTCATAGCCTCACGCAGCTCCAGCAGCCGGTTTCTTGAACTGAAGGGCGTATAGAGCGGCTCACTGCTCTCCAGCTGTTTATACCAGTATTCCTGATCTTTCTTCATAGCCGGACTGTCCTGCTCATAGGCAAGATCTTTTTCCAGCTGCTGCAGATAACTCTTCGGCGGCTTCGGAGCTTCAACATTATCAAACAGCTTTGAGCAGTACAGCTGAAGTACATAGCTGTAGAATGAAATGATAGCGGTGGAGTCCATGGTCATATGATGAACCTTCATGTAGAGTCCTTCATAATTACCGGGCAGACGGATAAGCACGATCTCATTCATGGGTCCGCCGTCCATATGAAGCGGGATCCTGCTCCAGCGCTTCATTTCCTCATGGGCATCCTCTTCCCTCCAGTTTGAAAAATCCACAAGCTTTATCTCACGGTCTTCATGGGGAATAAGGTACTGCACCGGATTCCCGTCCTCATCCATATTGATGCGAAGACGCATAGATTCAAACTTCTCATATCCGTCATAGATACATTCTCTTAATACATCGAAATCAGCCTGACCGTATTCGATGTAAAACCCCGTGGCGATATTCAAAAGCTCTTCTCTTTTGCATGCCATAACAGTGTAGTAATGGATCCTCTGTGCTGCTGTCAGAGGATAGGTCTGCATAACCGCGCCGTTAAAATTGATCTCCTTCATTTTAAGCCCCTTTTGTAAGATATTACAAGTCCATTACATGTCCCTTAAGTATTTCCCTTCCCGATCCTTTATTTGCCCTTTGGGAATTCCTTTTCGGTTCTAAATATCCTTCAGAAATTCCTTCTCAGTCTCCTCATAGAGCTCAGTATTCTCAAATATGCTGGATCCATGTCCCGCATTTGCAACCAATAATAGCTTCTTTCTCGAAGTGCATGCCTCATAATTCTTCTCTGACATAAATGTCGGAACAAACTTGTCCTGCTTTCCGTGTACGAAAAGCACCGGAACCTTGTTACCCTTCAGCGCCTCCAGCGTTGAATACTCATCAAATCTGTAGCCGACAACTCTCTTTGAATAAATACCGTCCAGGTTGATTATCGGAGCGGTAATGGGGATATGATAATTCTTCTTCATTACATGTGAGAATATCTCCGAAGGAGAGATAAATGCACAATCCGCGATCACGGCACTAACGCTGTTTTGAATGCTTTCAATCCCAAGCGCCATAAGAACGGTGGTGCCGCCCATGGAGGTTCCGTGCAGGACAAGCTTTATATCCTTTCCGAATCGCTCATGAACATACTCGATCCATTTCTCGGTATCAAAGCGGTCAAGTATGCCAAAGCCAACATATTTTCCTTCGCTCTCTCCATGTGCACGAAGATCAAGCAGAAGAACCTCATATCCTTCATTGTGGAAGAAATATGCATGGGGCGCATTATCCATGGCCTTACTGGTATATCCGTGATGAAGTATAACCATCTTTTTCGAAGGCTTCTCCGCCGGAATATAATATGCGTGCAGCTTTATCCCGTCTTTCGCGGTAATGAAAATGTCTTCTTTGGCCACACTCTCCGCCCAGACCCCTACATACTCCATCTTCTTTGTGTATTCCGCCATCTTTTCGGGATCTGCAAATTCCGCGACGATGGATTCATCTACTCCGTTGGGACGGGGTAATGTCTTACTGAAAAGCATGGCAGATGCAATACCCGTAATGCCTGCAGCAACCCCTGCTCCGGCCAGTCCGACGAGCATGATCTTACCCAGCTTATTTGTTGTATCATCGTCATCATTATCGTTCATCATCATGTTCTCCTATTCTATAGTTTCTACAGTTATCTGCATATGCCGTGATATATGTATGCTTTTATCTGAAACTGTTTGCCCAGTTCACAAGGGAATTATGCCAGATATTTTCCTCAACATCCTTACGCATCTGATCCGTCACCGGTCCGTTCTTGGCCATTTTTGCAAGTATCACCGCCTGCAGCTGTTCCACATTCATTTCTTCATAAGGGATATCGGGAATTTCCGCAACAGCCGCCTCTTTCTTTTCCTGCTTTGTCGCAGCCTCTTTCTTCTGCTCAGACTTCTTACCCGCGGCAGCCTTCTGCCCGGACTTCTTATCGTCTGCAGCCTTCTGTTCAGACCTCTTATCTTCTGCAGTCTTCTGCTCAGACTTCTTATCTTCCGCAGGCTTCTGCTCCTGCTTCGTTTCCGCTCCCTTTACAGCCTTCATCTCATCCGCCGACAGAACGCTTCTCTTTCCTGTACCACTTTCAACCGGCGCGTATATCTCACCGTTATTGGGAAGTATTTTTATCTGCAGCCTACCGCCCGATGCAGTAACCTTTCCGCCGTACAGAAGACCTGTGTATTCACCGTCTGCAGCCTGTACATTAATATCTGCCGCATTGTCGTCATTATTAACAGCTACGATCAGCCTTCCGCGGCCATAGGCAAACTGCCTGTTGGTAAGGCATAATTCCCTGTAATCTTCACCGGTAAGGTCCTGGCGGTACGTACTGTGTATCCCGGCCAGGGCTGCGATCAGCTTAGTACAGGGATTATTCTTATAGTCATCCTTATGCTCCTTCAGATCGATATACGGACGGAGGGAGTCATCGGAGAACCTTTCCTTTCTTCCTTCGATGCCGAACTCACTTCCGTAGTAGATCGAAGGTATGCCGGGAAGCGTAAACAGCATGATGTGAACCGGAGTATAGTGTGCCTTATTGTTAAGCTTTGTAATGATCCTTTCCACATCATGATTATCAACGAAATTATAAAGCTTGATATTTCTGGATATCATGCCGTTGGTGTAACGTATGGTATGGGCGATCTCAAAGAAATTGTGATCATTCATGCCGCTGTACAGGCCTTTATGGAGGGTGTAGTTGGTCACACTGTGCAGTGTATTCGCATTCGCCCATCTGGAATAGTCCCCGTGGATAACCTCTCCCATAAGCCAGAAATCCGGCTTAACCGAATCTGCCGTGCGGCGCAGGTCCTGCATGAAATCAAAATCAAGCACATCCGCCGCATCAAGCCTCAGGCCGTCTATATCAAATTCCTTAACCCAGAAACGGATCACATCACAGATATAATCCTTTACCGCAGGGTTTCTCTGGTTCAGCTTGACTAAAAGATTGTATCCGCCCCAGTTCTGGTAGGAAAAACCGTCATTGTACTCGTTATTTCCGCAGAAATTAACATTGCAGTACCAGTCTCTGTATGCGGAGCCCTCTCTTTTTTCCTTAATATCCCTGAAAGCAAAGAAATCACGCCCCGTATGATTGAAGACGCCGTCCAGAATGACCCTGATGTCCGCCTCGTGACATTTCTTCACAAAAGCCGTCAGGTCCTCATTGGTTCCAAGTCTGCTGTCCAGTTTCTTATAATCCGTTGTTTCGTACCCGTGCCCTACCGATTCAAAAAGCGGGCCTATATATAGTGCGCTTATCCCGATCTTTTTTAAATGGTCGATCCAGGGAACCAGTGTATTCAGTCTGTGTACCGGTTCGCCGTAATCATTCTGTTTCGGTGCGCCGGTGAGTCCCAGCGGGTAAATATGATAAAACACCGCCTCATCATACCATGCCATATTAATCTCCTCCAGGTATCTTCTTTTTCTGTCGAATTTGCGAGTGCATCCGGTATTGAAAAATGTATTATTCTATCTGCGCAGACAAAAACAACACTCCTATTATACATGATATTCTCGTTTCACTCAACCGAAACTCTCTTTTGGGTCTGTCGGAATCCTCTTTTTGCTCTGTCGGAACTCTCTTTTTTTTCTCTGTCTGGATCCTCTTTTTCTACAGTTATGCCTGCTACTCAAACAGTGCAGCCACCTTCTTCAGATCCTCAATGATGGGAAGGTGCTGCGGGCAGATTCCCTCGCAGTGGCCGCAGCGGATGCAGTCGCTGGCCTTTCCTTTTTCCTTGCAAAGATTTTCATAATATTCCTGCTGAGGCGTCCAGCCCTTTGATTCCACCTCCTGCTTCTCTGCATTATAAAGCGCAAAGTAGTTGGGGATCGGAATCCGCATGGGGCAGCCGTCCACGCAATAGCTGCAGCCGGTACACGGGATCTCTATCGCTCCGTTGATAATGGCTACCGCCTGTCTGATCCTTATCATCTCCTCATTATTCAGCGGTACCAGTTCCTGCATATATGAGGTATTGTCGTCTACCTGCTCCATGGTACTCATACCCGACAGGACCATACGAACATTCGGAAGACTTGCCGCAAAACGTATCGCCCAGGAAGGAACCGACGCCTCCGGTGCATATTCCTTAAAGAGTTTTTCCACCGCTTCCGGAACAACTGCCAGTGTTCCGCCCTTTACCGGCTCCATGACCGTTACGGGTTTTCCATGCTTCGTTGCAACCTCGTAACATTTACGTGACTGGATCCCCGTGGAATTCCAGTCCAGATAGTTGATCTGAAGCTGCACGAATTCCATCTCCGGATGCTCCGTGAGTACCCGGTCCAGCAGCTCCGGTCCGTCGTGGAAGGAGAATCCCATTTCCCGGATCAGTCCGGCCTTCTTCTTCTCTTTGATCCAGTCCCAGGCATCAAGGCGGTCATACACCTCAATGGAATGGCTGTTCACGTCGTGAATAAGATAATAATCAAAGAATTCCGCCCCGGTCTTCCGCAGCTGCTCATTGAAGACCTTATCACGGTCTTCCTTTGTTTCTATGTAACCGGAATGCAGTTTGGTAGCAAGGGTGAAGCTGTCTCTCGGATGCCTCTCTACCAATGCTTTCTTTGTTACCTCCTCACTTTGGAAATTACAGTACATCCAGGCAGTATCAAAGTAGGTAAAACCTCTCTCCATGAAGAGATCCACCATCTTCTCCACCATTGCCACATCGATCTCCGACCCCTTCTCGGGTAACCGCATTAATCCAAAACCCAGTTTTTTTGCCATGTGCCACTCCTTTCCGAAACAAATCCATGATAATCCAGATGCATCCGGGTATGTGCCCGATTGTCGCACCAGACGCCAAACAGGAAGCACGATGCCCGCCCGTCGCCCTTATCACGCATATGGATATTTACCGAAACAGTTCGTTTCAGGTATAACCCTCCATGAAGTCTATATTCCGATTATTACATAACCTGTCCATCAATGCAATGAAATTGATTTCACAATTTTCATCATTTTTTTTGCAGTTACATTTAAACAGCCGCCGGTCCATGCTATAATTAGTTCAGCGATAAAGGATCACAAAACAGAGGGTCAGAAACACAGCGGATCACAACACAACGAATAACTAAACAACGAATTACAAAACAACGAATTATAAAACAACGAATTATAAAACGAGAAGGAGGAGCAGGATGAGAGAATTTCAGATGCTGATCAATCCAAGGGATAAGCGGGGCATAATCCGCCCGGAGATCTACGGACATTTTTCGGAACACCTTGGCCGGTGTATTTACGGAGGGATCTATGTGGGTGAGGATTCAGAGATCCCGAATGTACGCGGGATACGTACAGATATCGTAGAGGCCTTTAAGAAGATAAAGGTTCCTGTGCTCCGCTGGCCGGGCGGATGCTTTGCCGATGAGTATCATTGGAAGGACGGTATCGGTCCTAAGGGAAACCGCAAGCATATGGTCAACACCAACTGGGGAGGAGTCACAGAGGATAATTCCTTCGGTACACACGAATTTCTGGATCTGTGCGAACAGGTCGGCTGCGAGCCGTATATCGCCGGAAATCTGGGAAGCGGGACTGTGGAGGAACTTTCGCAGTGGGTGGAATACATGACATTTGACGGCGTATCCCCAATGGCGGACCTGCGCCGTAAAAACGGAAGGGAGAAACCCTGGAGGGTAAAGTATCTTGGCGTTGGAAATGAGAACTGGGGCTGCGGTGGAAATATGTGCCCTCAGTTCTATGCCAATGAATACAAGCGCTATCAATCTTTCTGCCATGATTTCAGCGGAAATAAGCTCTTTAAAATAGCCTGCGGTCCCAGCGGAGATGACTACAACTGGATGGAAACCCTGATGAATGCGCTGAAACCCCAGCATGTTCAGGGAATCTCCATGCATTACTATACGGTTCCTCACGATTGGGATCATAAGGGAAGCGCGGTATATTTCACTGAGGATGAATACTTTGAAACCCTGGCCAAAACCCTGCCTATAGACGAGGTGATCACAAGGCACTGCGAGATCATGAACCGTTACGATCCCGAAAAGAAGATCGCACTTTTCGTTGATGAATGGGGATGTTGGTATGATGTGGAAGAAGGAACGAATCCCGGTTTCCTGTATCAGCAGAATACCATGCGGGATGCGGTGGTGGCGGCCATGTATCTCAACATCTTTAACAAGCACTGTGACCGCGTCCGTATGGCAAATATCGCGCAGGTAGTCAACGTCCTGCAGGCTGTGATACTTACAGAGGGTGAAAAGCTGGTAAAGACACCGACCTACCATGTCTTTGACCTTTTCAAGGAACACCAGGGAGCCGAGCTGGTATATTCGCATCTGGAAAATGTGACTATGCCGGAAAAGAATCTTCCTATGCTTACTTACTCGTCTTCTCTTCAGGGCGATAAGGTGATCTGTACCATTTCAAACTGCTCGCTGACAGAAGAAGCAAAAGTCTTCTTTGAAGTGACCGGTCAGAAGATATCACAATACAGTGCAGAAATCCTTACGGGAGAGGTGCATGCTCATAATGACTTTGACCATCCGGATGTTGTTACGATCCGTGAACTCCCCACATCAGTGGAAAAGGAAAAGCCGGTGATCATTCTACCCCCCTGCTCTGTGGCAAGGGTGATCCTGTGACGATGGAGGCGGTTCCCGGCCTATCGCTGTGAGTCATTGTAACGGTTTCCGGCGTATCAGAACCGGGGCGCCGGGAACCGTCCATAATCATCCCACACTTACCCGATCCACCACTCCGGCGTCAGTTCTCCCATCGTCATTATCCGCTCTTCTTTATAGTCCATCATGATCTCGATGTCTTTATATCTCCCCGGCATCAGCTGAACCATGAGTTCCCGGCAGGCACCACAAGGTGCTCCGCTGGAACCATCGGGCAGGATTGCTATCACTTTTTTGATCTCATGCTCTCCGTTGGTTATCATATTAAAGATTGCATTCCGCTCCGCACAGATACCAAGTGTTGAGCAGGTATCGATGCAAACACCGGTGTATATCCTTCCCGTCCCGGACAGGATTGCTGCAGAAACCTCGCCGCAGGTCACATATTCGGATATTCTTCTCTCATTACGTACAACGACAGCAGCATCATACAGTCTGTCCCACTGCCACTGATCCTTAGTCATGCTGCTCACATGACCTGTCCTTTTCTCCTGCATCAGGGGAACATCCACATTCTCAGATTTCCACTGATACCTGAATCTGCATTTTTCCTGGACACGACACGACTTGGTGTTTCCCTCATAATATCCGACCCATACCCTCTGCATCCCGCAGTCCTCAAACGCGTGGCGGAGCATTTCCTTTACGGCCTCAGGCATGATACCCTGTCCCCAAAAGGGCTTTCCTAACCAGTACCCCAACTCACACTCATCATCCCGTTGAGACAGATCATTATGACCGTTCAATTTCAATTCAATGGTCCCGATTGCCTTTCCGTCTTCTTTAAGGCAGATTGCGTAAGCTTCTTTCCCATTCAGGACATTTCGGATCACTTCCAGGCTCTCGTCCATACTCTGATGCGCTGGCCATCCTGCGATGGGACCCACATCAGGGTCGCCGGCATATTTATACATATCCTCTGCATCACTATCCTCCCAGCGGCGCAGTATCAGACGTTTTGTCTCAAGTATCATAATTTCGTACCTCTTTCCTTCTTATTGATTTCATCCAGAAGATCTTCGAAAAAAAGCTAAAAGAAATGTAAAAATGGGGACGGTTCCGGATATACCAGAATCGTCCCCTTAGTGCCGGCGACCGGGATCGAACCGGTACGGGTATTACTACCCACGGGATTTTAAGTCCCGGGCGTCTGCCAGTTCCGCCACGCCGGCGATTAATAATATGATGATAGGGTCAAAAGGTCCGTGCGACGCTTTTGAGCAGTGAGTGTTCTCATTCTCAAAAAAATACAACCTAGCGTGCACGCACGCGGTTGCATCAATCATACACGTCATAATAACCGTATTTGCTATGAAAATGAGCGACCCAGACGGGACTTGAACCCGTGACCTCCGCCGTGACAGGGCGGCGCTCTAACCAACTGAGCCACTGGGCCGTATGACCGACAAAGGATCTGCCGCAGGCAAGACCTCTTCACGATCCTCAAGTGGACGCTCAGGGACTTGAACCCGGGACCGTCCGGTTATGAGCCGGATGCTCTAACCAACTGAGCTAAGCGTCCAGGATTTAGGAAGACCCCATCGAACAAAACAGGGTAAAAAAAACTCCTAAAACCAAATAAGTGACCCGGACGGGAATTGAACCCGTGGTACCGCCGTGAAAGGGCGATGTCTTAACCTCTTGACCACCGGGCCAATAATGCATCGTTCCGTCTTCCGCTTCGCTTTGTGAAGCTGCAGCCGTAACGCATGCTATTGAGCGTCCCTGCGGGCCGCTCGTTCATCGCGTGATTCGCTTCGCGAATAACGCTACTCCCCGAGTAGGGCTCGAACCTACAACAACTCGGTTAACAGCCGAGTGCTCTACCATTGAGCTATCGAGGAATGTTGCAAGATACAACAATAGCATTATTCCTTCAAAACTTCATACAAACAGCCACAAGACAATTTCGAATCAGACGATCGTTCAATATCAGGAAAAGCCCTCGACCTATTAGTACACATCCGCTGCATGTGTCACCACACTTCCACTCTGTGCCTATCAACCTTGTAGTC